>JAABUQ010000020.1_pt1 | contig 274898 bp, 109 predicted proteins | sample 5560001 | NCBI WGS metagenome assembly JAABUQ01 (sample SAMN10711888, study PRJNA513371) | rock metagenome | isolation source: Antarctica rocks | place: Antarctica: Victoria Land, Finger Mt nord | collected 2015-12-18
CGCCGAAGAGTAGTGCTGCTGGAGAAAGGGGAAAAATGGGGTGGGGGGTTGTTGTCGGGGGGGTGCTGGTAGGGGCTGCAGCGGTGGTGTTGGTGTAGAGAGAGGGTGGGGTGCGAGGGACGGGGGAGGGAGCGTGTTACTGGTGAGCTGGGAAGAGTAGGGGTGGCATAGCGTCACTAAGAGCATGGGTTCATGGTGGGAGCAAAATGCTTTCATTGAGTAGAAGCTAGAGCAAGCAAGTACAAGGTGGTATCTCGAGAAGTACAAAACAGGGAAAAAGCCCAATGCATGTTTAGAAAGCTCGCCCGCCGTGTGATCAAACCATCATCCCAATCCTGTTCCATTTCCATCTTGGCGAATTTAGGGGCCAAGCTCTCCAACGTGGACATACACCGTGGTCAGTCGACGTTGTTGGTAGTTCGAGGCTGTGAGGTAGGAATCTGAAATCTGACTTCATTGAAATTCGTGTGCTTCGACCATCCCGATCCTGCACTATTTCATTCTTCGTAATCTCAGGGGGCCAAGTTCTCCAATGACGGACATACACCGTGGTCAGTCGACGTCGCTGGTAGTTCGAGGCTGTAAGGTAGGAATTTGAAATCTGACTTCGTTGAAATTCGTGTGCTTAGGCCATCCCAATCCTGTACTATGTCCTTCTTCGTAATCTCAGGGGGCCAAGTTCTCCAATGACGGACATACACCGTGGTCAGTCGACGTCGTTGGTAGATCGAGGCAGTGAGGTAGAAATTCGGAAGCTGGATTCGTTGGTAAAGGTAAAAGGAGCTTTCAGCGTGGAATTTGGGATACTTCGAAGGATTGCATCTACGGACATGCAGCGAAGTGATTCGACACATTTGATGCTCGCGGCTGAGAAGTAGATCATTGGAAATCGGATTGGTTCAGAAGAAGTAAGAGTCGTTGGCTTTTGCCCGAGCCTTGATAATATTTCCATGGACATGTGCACCGTGGTCAGTCGACATGGATGATAGATCAAGGCTGTGGGTAAGATGTTGAGAGTGTGTCTCTGGTGACAATGTGATTGGAGTCGTTGATGTAGGAATGTGCTAGTCGAGAGGAGACAACATCCGGAGGTGAGTTGCTTTTAGAATGAACAAGTAGGTTCCGTGACTCCGAAAAATGTAAGTGCTTTCTGCATGCTGTGCTATGCTCCCGGAGACGCCACGCTATGATGAAACAAGAATCGACGTATGAATCATCCCCAGATCGTCTGACCAAGGTCTGAGAAAGGTCTGAGGAAGGTCTTCGAAGTTGGATGTGAATTACTGATCCTGCAGGCCGCAGAGATCGGTGCCTAGTTTGGAGTCAAGCCAATGGCAGAATATCCAGTAGTAGCTGGCATTCGCGTGGTCAAAATCTCCGTTTTCCAGCCTTGGGGCACCATTGCCAATGAAATCACTCGGGATCCAGCCCGCGTTGATGAGGCGCTGTAACATGCTCTCCGACCATGTGGGATGAGGAAGAAAGGCTTCAGAAGCCGGGCGGAGGACGGTTCGGGGAATGTCAGGGAAGTGTGTGAATCCTCGAGGACGGGTTGTGGCTTGCCCATTGGGTTGCGAGGTTATAGAAGACCTATTTTCTTCGGTCTGGGATATGTGACGGTTACGAAGATCGGAATTACTAGGGCCTGTGGCCGTAGCGGAAGACGCCGTCGATGATGAGAGGGACGCGATCCCAGTCGGTTCTTGCTCAGATACCTGTGGCATAACATTGGTAGCGAATGATCGAGGCAAGGTTGTGGCACCGCTTGAGTCGATGTTGGATTTCTGGCCGAAAGATGGTCCGATTGTCTGTGATGGTCGGCTGGGGGCACCAAGCAACTGAGGACCTTGATCGTTTCTACGGGTGAGGATTGGCTCGTCAACGTCCGGTCCCACGCCGCGGTACTCTTGTGCATATACCCAATGAGCTCCGATCTGATGAGGTGAACAGTAGATGGCTCGTTCCGCTGCTTCTGCCGAGTCAAAAGTTACCTTGATCCAGTGATTGCCTCCAGCGAATTTTTTGACGAGCGCTTTCTCAGCTAGTGTAAGAGCTCGGCGAGTCGACGCGGGCGAACCAAATGTATCAGGAATCCTTGGTTGGGGTTTACGGGGGTAGTCCTCGCAGATCATGCCACAGGAGAATATCTCATACTTCTCAATGGCCTCACATTGCCTGCTGGGAGAGAAGCCGAACAAGATGACTTGGGTTGGCTCTTTGGTGAAAGAAGGCTGACGCTGAATCGAGGTGCTATCGCTCTGTGCTCTTGGAGTACTGGACTGCTGCTGAGCTTCTGCCGCTTGTTTCTTCTGATCGTGCTTCATAGCTTGTTCAAAACCGTCCAAGGCTGGATGATCCTTTTTGGCAGGTGTAGCAGTTCTCGATGCGCGTGATGAGCTTTTGCGTACTGAGGACTTTCCGAAGGGGCCCTTTTCTTCTGGTTGTCGTCGGTGACCACGAGCATTTGGATGTCCTCTGTGAAGAGTTAGCGCTACGACCATGTCATTGGCTTTCTGGATGACTTACTCGGGCCATTCGTGCGCCCATGGGAGCTTTCTGCCGTGACTATCGAGTGCACGTTCCTCATACGGTACCGCGTGGATCTGGGTTGGTCTACCTCCACCGAAAGCCATCATGCGTTTCTTGCTTGCGTGTTCTGTAGCCAATGCTTCGCGGTACTTCTGGTCGTGTGAGTGATCGTAGTCTTCGTGACGTCCCTGATTGTCGTAGCTGACGGTGTAAGCTTCGGTTGGGGGAAGTGACTCTGAATCGTATGGTGTCGGTCTTGGCCGTGTGAATTTCTGGCTGCAGTAAATAATAAAAAGATTAGCCGAGGTTGCCCCTTTAGGCACCAAACTGCAACACTAGTATTTCGACGTCACTTCGCAACGAGGTCGTTGCAACAACACAGATTCCGTGTACATATCGCCTGAATCCACGCAGTCAAGGTGGTTGAGATGTGTGCGGGTAGTAAAAGACTCCGAACGAGATCCGAATTGGGTGAAGACTTACATCCCACATGAGCGATCATTGTAGTAATGCTCGCAGAAACGTGGGAGCTCACTCCTGGCCTGAGCCAGCCGAGCCTCTCTATGAGGACCCTCTGGCAGGGTTTTCAGCTCAGCCAGTATCATCCACTGTGGCGATCCCCAAGCCCCCTGGCACCAGCTGTTGAAACCACCACGTCAGCATTTGGCAAGACGGATCTCAAGAGCACCTCAAGTGTGAATATACTAACCCAGCGATTTCCAGGACTTTTCGAAGACGGGACTCATCTCCGAAATTATCGGCTCTTGCAACGATCTTCATTGCTTCCATGAAGCACTCACACAATTCCGGGTGGACCGACAAGCCGTGGACAAGGCCTTCGTTTTTCATCCGTTCTGGCAAACGCCAGACTGGTAGACAGTCTGGTTCCCTCTCTAGTCAATCGAGTCGGACCAAGTTTCGTTCCCACTTCCGTACTCCGATCGACCCCCAGAGGACAACCAAGGGGCTTTCCCGAGACCACGTGAAGAAGAGGCCCACGAGGACATCCCAGTCGTCTGGCCGATATCTGGCCATATCCAGGTATTTCTCGATCACGTAGGTCCGCGGATATGCCATCAGGTTCTCAAGGAGAAAAAGATCTGCCTCGGTCTCCCTGCCAGGCGAAGTCCTATCACAATAGAGCTCGCCTTCGGCCTGTCGCTTCTGACCTCTGTTGGTAAGTGATTGGCTCCATCCTAGGGAGGGTCCTGGTGCGAGGGAAGGAGTTGACGGGGCGAAAGTCGCTGCCATCGGAGGCTGGGCCAAAGGCTGCTCTGCCGGCGGATTCGTAGGTCCGGTCGGTGGTGGAGATAATTGTGGTGGAACAGACGCTGGAAGCATGTCAGCACCCAGAGCAATGGAGAAACCGTCTGGCGGTAGCACTGCACCAACTTACGTGGCGGAGTCGAAAGTAGGGTAAACGTTGTCCCGTTGTTGCGTACCGGATCTTTTCCTAATGGACGGCGTAAAGCAGGATCAGGAGCAGGTTTGGGTAGTGGTCTTGATGACGCTGGAGCCGCTGGAGCCGTTGGGGGAGCAGATGGCGGGCTAATCGAGGCGGCGGCTTGAGCACCCAACATCATTGCTTGCGACCCTTGGCCGGAAGCTGTTGCCTTCGGTTTCCTAGGCTGATGAGATACTGACGACGATGGTCGTATGTTTATCGTGTCTTCCTTTGCCCTGTCTAATGCCTTCTGCTTCTCCGGCGTAATAACCACTTTACTAGCATCATCAATCCTACTAGAATTTCTGGCGAGAGGAATACTCTTGTTGGGAACCCAGGATTTCGACATGGCTGGAGTTGAGTCGATTTTTTTTTCGCGAGGCAGAAGTGTATCTAACGCTTTTGCGAGAGCTCGAGAAAGAGTTGTTGACGGAAGTAGGTTTCTCTTTGTGGAGTAAGAGTGGTTCAGACTTTATGTCAAAGCTCGAGAATGAGTCGTTGAGGAAACCAGTTCTCTTTCAACGAGGCTAAAGTTATCCGAAATTGTATCAAAAGCTTGAGGAGTGGGTTGTTCACAGAAGCAGGTTACTCTTCGTGCAGTACAAGTATCTCCGACGTTGTGATACAAGCTTGAGGAAGAGTTGCGGAGGGAAGAGTCTGGGAGCAACGAGGGCGAGTAATGTTGTTACGGATCAATACCGCGCTACTTGGGTGTTCAAGAACCTCGGAATGCCGAATTTCTATTGGCTAGCAATAAGTGCTGTTGTTGTGTGATGAGTATCCCTATTGTGTTGTACTAGCTCCGCGTGAAATCTCTATTGTCCTCCTGTGTATCTTTACAATTTGAGACCGAGCCCATTGTCCATTCCAAATCCCCACCGCTGATGAAACGCGAGACAATCGAATGGGGGTGGTGTGGGTAGTGTATGATGGGGTGAGACCCACTCCTTGCTATTGTCGAGGCAGTCATTCACAGCGAGCGGTGGCTTGGACAATAAGAACCTCAAAATAGTAGCCTTGTCAGGTCGTGGGACCATCATGGGCCAGCAAGGTATGATATGTAAATAGAAGACTCTGAACCTATGTCATAGATCCAGAGAATGAACGCACTTATTTGTATGAAATATCCTACTCTCACTTAATCTCAACTTCTACCTTCCGCACTGCCCTTTCCGGATCTTTCGCAACGCCCTTCGCCGTATCCGCAACATCCTTCGCATCCTTCTCTACCGCCTTCTCCACCGACCCAGTCTTCTGACTGCTCTGGTACAAGAGTATACGTGTCACCTGCGTTACGCCCACGCCGGCAAGAAGGAAGTTGACCGCAGCCAATCTGCCCCCAAGAGTCAGCTTACTATTGCCCTGTACTCTTCCCCAGAGGATATCCAGAGTCGTTCGTAAAGCGAGGGAATGCCTACAGCATATTCTGAGGCCGAATAACAAAGCACCACCTCGTCCATATTACCCCCGTAGCCGTGAGTGCCAGGTTCTGCGTAAGCGAAAGGTTCTCCGCTGGTCTCGTGAAGTCGCTGGCGCCGGCAAGCACGAGCGACCACTGTCCAGATATCAGGATTGCCCGTCCACTAAGTATCCTGGGGAATACCGCGACTGTACCTTCATAACCGGTGCCCTACTATCTGTCAGCATCTGCCGTGTCTTATAGAGTGCAAGGATATGGAATCACCAGAAATGAACCGTCTTGACGCCTACAGGGCTATTCCACATCCTCGACATATAGCTCTCACTTGGTGCTGCTGCATCGGTGGTTTGGAATCGGCGGCCGAAGGGCTTTCGGAATGAGGGGCGTGCGGCGCGCGCGAAGGGGGAGGAGAAGCGGAAACGGGTTCTTGATGCCATGATATAGAGCCTGCAAGGCCGATAGTGAAGAGTATTGGCGATCGGCTTTGATTGATCTCAATGGTACCTCAGTGGAGAGTTGAGGTTGTCGTTGAGTTGCGTTCGGGGATCAGCCTTAAAGCTGGCGGCTTCTTGGCGGCTGCTCCGGTTACCCGCTTTTGTTCAAGCTCATGCTCAACAGATGTGTAGATAATCCCTACCCAGAGTCTCGAGTTGCCGCTGTCCTGGGGCGCTACGTGTTTGGCACGATGTCAGGCAAATACGCCTTCACGAAGACGCTGAAAGAAGTGCGCTTCCACTTCTGTCAATCCTCCGAGCCCAGCGCAGCCGTTCGGTGAGCCCTCACTCTTCCTATTGAACTTGCTCGAACCAAGATCGCTGATTGATATTAGATCATTTCTGACGAGAGCGTACCCTACGATGAAGAAGAACAACCCACATGTACCGATCATGCTACGAGAAGCTCTGGGCGTCGAGCCACGAGTGTTTGCGAGATATGGTATGTAGCAGCGCGCATCAGATGCCTTGCTACGACTGACGCTGTGGTTGTAGAGTACGGCAAGGAAAAGCAGGAGTCGTTAAGCGGTCCGACCTCCTCTCTGGCATTCTGTCGGCAGTGAAGCTGACTGTTGGACCTAGGACTGAGCGATAAGGAAATCGAGGACAGCGTTACGGGTTTGGTCAAGACAGACATATAACATCGCGGGGTATGAGATCTTGCATTGTACATATTCTATCCAGGGACTCTTCGAAAGCGCTCTGTCCGCACCATTGACGCAATGTCCGCTTTTTCAAATCTGTACTGAGCCCGATTTAAATCTCCTCCGACTCTCGCCTGCATCCTTGACAACCACCTTAGCCTCCACAAGCGTGGGCAGCGCAGCTATGAGCGCCTCGCCGAAGCTTGCGGTGTATGGCATAGTTCTCGGACTTGCCATTGCGAAGTGGAGGTCTCGAACTGTTTGGACTGCCATGACAGACGCTCCATGTCAGATACCCTAGTCGCACAGACCCAAAGACAGCTTGGCAGACGCAGAGGTCGTAATGCCTGTCAGGGTCGGACGGAGAGAAAGCGAATTTCTCCGATAGGACCATTAAAGGAATTACTTTATGTTTCGAATGCTGAAGGCTACTCCAGCCGCTGGTCGCTAGACGGTAAGAGAGGAAGGACCACTCACCGATTTTGAAGCTGAAGCAGATGCCGTGGTCATGCCCCGAGGACACGCGACAGGGGTTGGGATAGGAAGGTTGGACAGTGGAATGTGGACGGTGGGGGGGGAACTTTGAAGGGAAATAGACGCAGAATTGGAAGATCTGTTTGTGGTTAGAAGGATTCAAGATTGCTTTCGACGAGCGGGAAGACCTCCTCGTTCCCGATTAACATGGACAAGAAAGACAACTAAAAGCCGACGGATTTGCATCGGACCATGGATGGTGTTCGCGTCATACACGACAGTGTCCTTGGCAGTACACTTCTGTACTTGCTCTCAATCTAAAAAGCGCACTCAAAACACTCCTAGTGGGTATATCGTATGCACCCTCCGCAAGAAACCGTAATGCTCCCCAAAGCAGATATCCTGAGCGCCATGCCGAAAATAACATCCAATCCGTAGCATACAATTCTCACTTGTCTGAAGACATGGACTTCGCTCGAATGCGGGAATAGCGGCTGGCAGAATTCTCACATCACCGAACACTCGCTCTCTTGCTTCATAGCGGACCGTGAGACCCGTTCCTTCTTCATCTTCGCCCCACCTTTCCGCAGCTCCTCGAGCCTCTCACGAGCCTTAGGGAAGTTCTGTGCTGTTCCGAGTAAGCAAGCCAAACCCACCAAGATGATAACAACAACTTACACGCAGCTCGCCAATACCACCGTTTCGCCTCCTCCGAGCTAGGCGGACAGCCAATACCAACCTCCGTGAAATAGCCCATCGCAAACTCCGCCTTGGCCAAGCCCGCGGTTGCGGCTTTGCGAGCCCAGAGGTAGGCTTCGGTGTCGCTCTGCTGGAGGACCCCTTCAGAACCCGTCAGGTACCAGCCACTCAGGGCAAGCTCGCTCTGGTGTTCTTCCTGCAGTGCTGCTTTGCTGTACCAGGAGATCGACTGCCGGGGGTCGATGGGGCAGCCCATCAGACCGTACTCGTATGCGCGGCCCAGGCGGTATTGGGAGAATTTGTACTCCAGCTCGGCTGCTTGTTGGAACATTTCCCATGCGTACGCCTCGTCACCGGCGATCTTTCCATGGCTATTTGATGCTTCGTGCCATAGAGCCTACAAAGATCATGTCAGTATCTGCGAGAACGTCACGGGATTCCTAGGCTCTTCTCTATCTTGCGTGACTTACAAGCTCGTGCAACGCATGCGGGTTGTCTTTGTCCGCCTTTTCGGCTGCCCGTCTCAACCATACCACGGCCTCCGCAGTATCCTTCGGCTGGCCCAAAAGACCTTTAAGCTGGATCACGCCCGTTTTGTACATGGCGGGCGTATCTCCCAGCTGCGCAGCTCGTTTGTACCACTGCACCGCCTTTCCCAGATCTCGCTTGGTGCCGCCATCTTCTTCCAAGCCCAGCTCGCAGCACACCGCTACCCTAAACGCAGCTTGAGCATGCCCGGCCTTCGCTGCAGATTGATATAGTGTGAAGGCCTCTCTGGTGTCTTTCTCCAAGTCAAGACGCCCTTGGCTGTAGCAGTCTCCCAGAAAGAACATACCGTCGGCGCTGCCAGCCGACACAAGCCGTTTCACGATCTTGTAGGCTTCTGCGTAGTATCTTTCTCTGGTCTTTTGTATGGTCTTCTGGTCAAGACGCGGCACTCCTTCATCTAAAGAGGCCACTGCCTCCATCAATTTCTTGGCCAACAATATTGGTGTCTTTTGATCAGAAGGGTTTACTTTCATGTTTTGCCTAAGTCCGTCGAGCTCACCCTGAGTGACTGGCGCAGGCGCTCTTCTTACTTCTGATGGCCGCGAGCTGCTCGCAGCCAGTGGCGTACTCAGATTTTGAAGTGGCGAGCTGTTGGTGTTGTAATTCCGGACTGGAACGGGCTTTGGCGCTTGAGGAGGCGAAGGACTTGACATGAGGCCAGCACGGACGGGAGCTGGATGAGCTGGTAAAGCATCAGGTTGCATCGGGAGACTTGCTGGAGGTGAAGTTGGACCTGCCCTGGAGTCTGGACTAGGTCTACCGCCCGGACCCCGGATTTGACCGTTCTGTGAGGGTCGTTGCTGGACAGGTGGACGATACTGCTCCGGGGGTGCTTGAATCAAAGACTGCTGTGGGTAAGGCTCACTGGGCCTCTGGTTCACATTCGCGCGGTACGGTATTGGAGGTTGTCGCGGCCCATCTCTGAAGGCGGGCTGTTGGCGATCGAAGTCATGGCTCGTAGGAGGTCCCTCAATGGGGTATTGAGGTGAAGCTTGGGGCCCGTTTCTTTGGTGAGATCTGGGAGGCATGGTAGTAGCTTCGGGTGGGATACCAAAGTCGAAGCCATCGTTCGGCTGAGCCCTGGGTGGTCGCCGATTCTTCAGGTCTGGCTGCGACCGGCTTCGAGGAGCCTGACCGTGAGCTTGAATACGATCGAACGCTGGAGCATGCCGGTCTTGATATTGATTTGGTAGGGGCGGCATCTCGGGCCGGATCTGCTGAGGCTGTAGATGGTCGTCTATAGTCATACCGCGATGATGACTCGGGCTTGCCACAGAGGTTGCGTCAAAATTCGGCATCTCTTCTTCGATTGGCGGCTGATATGCTCTGTAGCCTCGGTGAGATTGAGCCGGAGATGCCGGTGTAGACCCATTGTAATAGGAGTCATAAACGTCCCCAATACTGTCCTGGCGCGAGGATGGTGGATGATCCTGTGTGGTCTGCACATTCGATACGCCGTTGCCCTGTTGCGGTCTTGTCTGCTTATTCCGTAATTGTTGTATCTCGTTGGAGCGCGACTGTACGGGACCTGACGGCCTGGTGCCTGATGCTGTTGATGGTCTACCGGGCACATAGACCGCGTCTTCAGGGCCGTAATATCCCGTAGTGTGCCCAGGCTCTTGCCATTGATGTGTATCTGAATGCTCCGTCTGAAACCCCGAACTCATCACTGCACTGGAAACATTGTTCGGCATGGTCCTACTTCTTTCAGCGTCAGGCTGGATGGCTTTATTCAATCTCGCCGCCCCTCGGGAAACTTCTTCAGAACTTCTTCCAGTAAACGGGCGAGGTCTACCGTAATCGGCTGGCGGCCTCTCCAATGCTCCTACAGGAGCCTCTGGAACTCTTGCGGGCACCGGTGTTGCACCTCCGGATTTCCAATTCGGCTGCTGCGTCCTAGAATGAGGCTCATCATGTCGATTTTGGTATCGTTCTGTGCCATACCGATCGCTATTATCTGTGGTTCGCGGTCTCGGAGCCGAAGGATCGAGGGTTCTGTCACTCAAACGCATGTCTGCCATTGACCTAGTCATATTTCCATCATCCTGTATCCCTTTGGTTTTGCCTGCCGGAAAGGTTGGGAACGGATTGTCCCAAGCCACAGTATCAGGGGACGTTGTATCAGTAAAGATTCTCCTCTTGTCCATGTATTGTCTGCCATGCGATCGGGAACGCTTCTGGTCACGGCCAGGTCTCTGCGCCGCGAAAGCTGTACGGCCATCGTGTGGTGCTGCGCCCCTCGGGTCACTGTATCCATGTTCTTCGTCCCCGTTTGACCGCCCACGGCGATGCGACTGGTTTTGCCAATCATTTTTCGGATAGTAATCTTGCTGTTGTGAAACATCGTATTGCGAACCGTGGTGACCATCTCTCCGCCCATAGTCATTCTCGGCAGGGCGGTCATCGCGCCTCGGGTCCGGAATACCGTTATGCTGTGGTCTATTTCTCCGATTTTGGTTTAAGTCGCGCCGTGGGTCAGGCGGGTACTGCTCGCTCGACGGTTGGAGCGCTGGGCTGTTTGGTATGCCGCGATGTCGTGGATCCAATTGCTTTTGCTGGTATTGCTGCATTGGCTGTCGCTTGGCGTCACCGTGATGACCCCTAGTATCGTACTGAGCCAGGGGACTTCGATACCCCCTGTTTCTATCGTTCGGCGGACCCCCATTGTATCCATCCCTGTGATAACCTCCAGCTCCACCCTGCTCTTCGTGCCACTGGTAGCCGTAGTCCTCAGGTTGCTGTACGGCTTCGTGCTCATAGCTATCGTACTGCTGGTTATTAGGAGGCCGCTCACGGTAGTTACTTCGCTCTCCACGGTGTTGCCAAGGATCTGCGTAGGCTCTGGGATGAGGATCAGGTGGTAGCTGGTCATACCCAGAATCGTATTGTTGATTGTAGGCCATCCCTGTTAGAATCTTCCTACTCTGGCCCCAAATCTGCCTTTTCAAGAAACTTCAAACGCGCATTGTTAGGAAGATGCCAAAACCTAGTAGCGCAACGTCATAGCACAGTTACCATGACCTACCGCACGTATATTTGGGTGTCCGGTATGCTGCTGTAGGAGGGGAACGCCGTCTCCCGTGTTTGGTGCAGATACGCTGTGAAGATAGCCCTTCATTGAATCTTCTCAGCCAATCTGACTTCACCGAAGTCGCTTTGTTCTTGATGATCAGTGGAAAACTGGGACAACCGTCCTACGCAGTTGCACATATGGCAATGGTATAGCTTTTGAGAATTATTAACGCACAGTCTAAGTGGGCGAAGGTGAAAAGAGTGAGATTAAGCAGGTTTGCGCAAGACGCGTACTTCTATATCATTTGCAAGGGGCTGGTCAAGGTTCTCCAGTGCTCAATCTCGGAGACAGCCGCGCACAGCCTTGGTCAGTCGCGATGCGCGAGTGGCGAATCTTAGAACCTCCTACGGGTTCCGACCATGAATACGGAGTACAGTGCATACTTCTAGATGATAGGGGATCGTCAAGTATGTGTAGTTCGCCGACTGTTCAGCGCATGACTGTAGAGCTTTTAATTGGTTGGTCAAGCGGCAAGCCCCTGGCAGATGATCTTCGCGGGCAACGGAGATGCAGCATGGCCGAGCATGGCCACCGTCAGCTTTCAGCATCTTAGAAGTACTCTACTTTTAGCCATGCTTACTTTCACACTCACAGCCCATACTATCCTTGATTCAACTTGATCGGCGACCGTCCCATTCCAAGCTTTCTTCAAACTACGTCACCTGCCGTAAGGACCGTTTCGGTTTGCGGCGAGTTGAATCGCTATGTCGAAAGCTGGACTATGGATCAAGATGCTCGCTGCGTAAGACAATCAACGAAAAGACCATTGTCTATGCATCTAATCCATTGCAGAGGAGGAATACTGAGCATTGGAGGGCCGTTCCTGATATACTATGTGACGCCTACAGAAGAAGAGCTGTTCAAGGCATGGTCACGTGACTAGCTTGCGCAGAGGTCAGAACTAATTGGCGAATGAGGTAGCGTTACAACCCCGAACTGCAGAGAAGGTCCCTGGAAAACAGGCAAGGGAAGCAGCAAGACTTTGACAACTTTGTTGGCAAACTCAAGGAGTATTCAAAGTCAAATAAGCCGAGTATGTGTAGCCATCTCCAGCGTAACAAGTCATCATCCGGGCTAATTCACTGGCCATGACAGTCTGGGTGGTTGCAGAAGAAGACGAGGCTCGGACGAGAGCCAATACGCTGCAGGAGCAGCAGCGAGCGGCTGAGGAGATTGAGAAGCGAAGGGACGAGATCAGACGGCATTCTATGAGTGGAAAGTGACAGAAAGATCTTCTAGTATTATCGGCCTCATCTCGATTCAAGCGGGCAATGGAGTCTTGGTTCGGTCGTCATCTTTCAGCACGTATATAGTGATCTTTATCTCAACAAAGCCGGTGGCGTTCTTGGGCGTAGGTCAATATCATTTGCAAGAATAGCATTACCCTTACCCTCACGCCGAATCAAGCACGATGCTTCGATATCGCTATCCGGAGCACTGCTCTTTACGTACTCAGCATCGATGCATCGCTCTTGCAATTCATTAACATATGAACAGCAGGACTGACACATCTGCATACAAGGACAGGACCTTTTGATGCTGACACTTTTCAGACCTTCAAACTCATTCAGAGGTGATCAGAACCATCCATACCACCTGAGCAGTCTGCAAAATGGTGATTGACTGATGGATCCGTACCGATTGCCTACAAAAGCAGCTTTTGCGAAACTCCGTACTTCGCCAACCTACAACTTGGCGGCGGGGCCAACGGAAGTGATCTCGTTGTACAGGAGCCTGTACACGGTCAGTGTCTCGTCAAACACCTAAGATTCCGAAATGACGCACGAGGTTAGGAAGTCAGCATAATCCTCCCCAGTAATCTGGCCAGAGAAGTACTGCGCCGCAAGATGGTATTTGTTGCCTTTTGGCGCCTTTGACGCTAGCTCGTCCGCTTGCTCTTTAAGCAATTTTTGCGCATAAGTCTTATCGACTTTCTTTCCCTCGGCCGTTGTGACGCCATGACGGCACCATTGCCAGAGCTGACTACGGCTGACCTCCGCAGTTGCTGCATCCTCCTACAACATATTAGCATCTACGCAGTGCTATGTTCAAACTCCTGGCCGTACCATCAGATAGTTGATCGGAACGCAACCAATCCCCTTCAACCAACCCTCCATATACCCCAGACCAATATTAAGGTTCTTGCGAATACCGGCCTCGGTAATGGTTCCGGGCATGTTCATGTTGAGAAGGTCATTTCCCGTGACGTGGACGTCTTCTCTTCGGATCCAAAGCTGATTGGGTGTAGGCATGTGTTTGTTGAAGACTTCCGTAGCAATAATCGCTAAAGCCGGATGAGCCACCCAGGTACCGTCATGACCAGCGCGGACTTCGCGAAGCTTGTCTTCGTAGACGTTGTTCATCGCGGTGTCATTGGCTTTCTTGTCGTCCTTGATGGGGATCTGAGCTGCCATGCCACCCTAGGGGATATCAATAATGAACAGATGAATCCTACGATGGGACTCGTTACCATAGCATGTACACCACGACGGTGGCAGGTTTGGATCAGCAATCTGACGTATGCATCCATAAAAGGAACTGTCATCGTTACTGCAGAGCGATCTGGCAGAACAAAATTGGAGTTTTGACGGAATTTCTTGATGACGCTGAAGATATAATCCCATCGCCCGCAATTCAGGCCGGAACTATGGTCTCGAAGTTCATAGATGATCTGGATTCCATCAGTCTCAAGTGAGTAAAGGGAAGAAACACCCTTACCTCTTCCATTTCGAAGGCAGCGACAATGGTCTCGATCAAGACAGTCCCACGAATGGTCCCGCGCGGCATACCTATGTAATCCTGAGCCAGATTGAAGACATCATTCCAGAGGCGGGCTTCGAGATGCGACTCCATTTTCGGTAGGTAGAAGTAAGGACCTGTGCCGGCTTTTACAAGCTCATGGGCGTTGTGGAAGAAATAGAGACCGAAATCGAAAAGCGAACCCGAAATCGGTTCGCCATCCACTTTCAGGTGCTTTTCTTCGAGATGCCAGCCGCGAGATCGAGCGATCAAGGTCGGCAACTTCCTATCCGTGCGCAGCTTGTATTCCTTTTCACCTATCTTGAAGTCCACCTGCTTCCGGATGGCGTCGTATAGATTGACTTGCCCATTGGTCATGTTCTCCCAGGTCGGAGCGTTCGAATCTATAGCAGGTATTCAGATTCTGCGGAAAAGGCAGGGAACGGCCTCTTACCTTCGAAATCGGCCATGTACGTCCACACGTTCGAGTTCAGCGCATTGACGACCATCTTCCTGTCCGTGGGACCTGTGATCTCCACTCTCCGGTCCACCAAGCCTGGTGCAGGTGGTGCACCTTTCCATGCATCATTGTCGCGGATGTGCTTAGTTTCTGGCAGGAAGTCCGGGAGAACGCCCTTGTCGAGCTCGGCCTGGCGGATGTCACGGCGCTGCAAGAGCTCTTTCCGTCTGCCATTGAAAGATCGATGAAGAAGCGCAAGGAAGGCCGTAGCATCCTTGTTCAAGATCTTGCGCGTCTGGTCGTTCAGAGGGCCGTGGATGGACACACCCTGAAGAATGGAGTCGACGCTTGCCATGGTGGGATCAAATACGTGTTGTTGTGTTGTGCTCGTGAATACAAGCCAATTCCTGGATCAGAGGGGTCAGGCACGATATCAGAGAAGGCGGAGTGGTGCAGAAGGATGTGAAGAAGTAAAGAGCGATGACGGACGAGAACTGACCGGTAAAATCATGTGAAGATTCGCTCCATGGGCTCAAAGCTGGAGCAACGGAAGACTATTCGAGTCCGTCATCTTCTCTAGAACACCGCGGGGTAAACGCGGAGCCCATCGGCATATTGCCGGCTAATAATGGAATTATCAAGGAGAGATGGATTCTCTCGGTTAGCGGTATCGGACCTCGGCTCTATTGACCTTGCCAAATCAAGATGAACGCCTCTGAGTATCAGGCTCCTGCAACAGTACCTGAAGTACTATTCCCTAGGATTAATCTTCTAAATGCCGTGGTGGTTTAACCCACCTTGTCGCCAGTTGGTTTCACCATCCTTATGACAATCGAGCTCAAGGATCGATGCGGCCTCTTGGCATTGACTTAGTCGGGAAGGCTCGGTTTCCCCCAAGAAAGAGACTTCAATCTTTCCATGTACCCGAACATCTTTAAAGTACTCACCTACTTTATCTGGCACCTGATGTTGCAATCACTAGGTTCTCAATTCCTAGGTCTATGTCACTATCAGGTCGTACAAGAATGCCGCTTTCACCCGTTCGTTGTTGATCTAATCCCACATCAATCCTACAAGCAGTTTACCGGTAGGCTCTGAGTAAGTCATATATTTTCACTATCAATATGTCTCTTTGGTATAAGTCGTCATCATCAGGCTATCGCTATCAGTCTTTCATTTAAAAAATCTCTCTCAGTCCAGACTGGAAGCAAAGGATGCTCGGCTACTGCTTTTGGCACTCAAACAGGCGAAAACAAGCCATTTTCTATATATACAAGAGGTGCTTGGGCCACCCGCCACCTCGTAGCACCTCGAAGCACCTCGCCGCCGCCTATTATGCGTGCGGAAGAGGCCGCCGGTGGCATAAAGCCACCGGAAGGGTCACCAGGACTGCTCCGAAGCCGGCTAACTCCCTCCATCTAGGCGACAGGAGCAATAGGAGTGGGAGGGCGGGTTAAAAGAGACGAATGCAATGAGGAGGGAAGTGCAGTGGGCGGTCACCATACTAAATACAGCGATAGTCTCCCATATCCAAGCGGTAGCTGAAATCATTTCAGATACTCAACGGGCCGACGCAATCACGCATTGACGTGTAGGCGATCTTACAATCAAGGCAGGTGATAATCAGCCATAAACGTACATGCGAGGACTCTTTATCGAAAGAAGTTATCGTGCAGGAGAGACATAGTAGATTTATTTCATAGTCGATTGATGTACATCGCTAATTGCGTGTCCACAAGCAATATCGTCAATACGTGATTGCGTCGGCTTGCTGGATATTCAAGATTATTTTAGCTGCCGCTTGGGTAAAAGAGACTGTTGCCGTACTAAATAGTATGGCAGATGGCCAAGCACTACCCCCTTAATCTCCCCGGCACTAGCCCTCCTGTCATGCAGGGTTCTTTTGCTGACAAAGTCGCTTCGATAAACCTACTGTAAAGAATGGATTATGTTCAGAATGCCAGTCGTGCATAGTGGTTTGGGTATTCTATGTCCTCATATAGTATACATAAAGCGTGGAGACTCGTCTCCGAGCTCTGCCATTTGCTCCTCCGACAGGTGTTCGTACTGAGCGTCTCTTTGCCCTTCACGCCTTTTCTTGTTTTCTTGAGCCAGGAACCACCACAACTGACCGTAAATCAAACTTGCGAAGCCAACCAGACTGAGTGTGGTAGAATGGCCTTTGACGAAACGAGGTCCTTCGCCAGTTTTGTATACTGAGATAAGTGTGGTAAGCATCAACCAGGTTTCTATTCTAGGGGCTGCACCTACAGAACGGGGACATGATCCCGCTCGCGTTACCAATTGTCAACTGCAATCCTGTCGCAGTTGTTCGTTTTCCGTACCGAGGATTGTTGGCAGGTAGCCATGCAAGAGGAAGTCCCACAACAATGTATAAGCCAAGTGCCACCAGGAAACACCCAAGAAACCTCACACCATTACTCGAGTTAGATATGAGAACGCCGTACCCCACAACCGAGATTGCGCCAAAGACAACAGTGTAGAGGCCTCGTCTCTGTTGCGAGTCAGATAGACGAGCGACTACAATGTAGGAGACTGCTCCAAGACAGTAGCACGGGATCGTTAGTGCTTGAACCTGCGCCGTTGTCCATTTTCCAAGACCTTTGATAATTGTTGGCAGGAATGTTGAGTATCCGTACAACCTAGGGCGCATTAATTCAGGGTCCATTATGAGACGGTTTGCGATTTTCAACGCACATCGCATCTGCTCCAAATTGACCGGCACAAAAAGCATAGACTTTCCAATCTTTCAGACCTTTCATGACATCGGCTTTGTGAAATTGTTGCGCAGATAGAGTCTGGCCAGTCTCTCGCCGGCGCCGCTGGATCATTATCTGCTTCTCTTCCTACATTCTTCACATCAGCCTTTGCTTGATGTCCCTACTGAATCACGTGGCAACGCTCGCTAGATTCCATGCGGCTACTGAAAAAACCTCCTTCGCCGATGGGAACAGTGGGGAACGTACCTTTGTCAGGTAGTAAGCTGATTCTGGATCATCGGCTAAAAGGAACCATGTACTGATACCCAGAAAAAAGGTCGGCAACCCTTCGATAATGAGAATCCATCGCCAGCCGCGTTGGCCAGCGACGCCGTCCATGAAGCCTATAGCGTACGCAAGGAGGCCGCCACACGCTCCTGCCAGAGCTGCGCTGACGAACAGATAGCCAATGCGTAGCGCTAACTCTCGCTTTGAATACCAAAGAGTAAGATATATGGCAGCGCCAGGGAAGAGACCTCCCTCAACGGCTCCTAAGAGGAGGCGGCAGACGATGAGTCCAGCGTAGTTCTGGGTGATACCAGTCAGACTATCCATATGCTTAGCCTGCCCCTTGACTGACCGAGCGAAAGTATTGGTATGACTCACGTTGCGATGATACCCCAGCTGAAAGCTGTTAGTACTTGGGCAAACCAGAACAACAAGAGATCCTCGTCGAGCTTGTGGTGACGCACCTCGTAGCTATGAAGGACAGCCATCTCGATGGCCGGAATTTCTTCAGGACCAGATTGCTAGGTAGCTCGGACAGGATGTAAGTCACGAACAGAAGGGACACAGCTGTTTGGTACTGATTTCCAACCAGACCAAGATCTGCTTCCATGCCATACAACCTGGCATTTCCGATATTGACGCTGTGACAATCATCAAACATGGTAAGCTCCTTTGACCACTCCAGACTTCATGGAATAGGTCACACTCACCGGTCGAGAAAAGAAAGAAGATAAAGGAGCATGACAATGGGAATGATATGTCTATCGAGTTTCCTCACAAGTCTCTTCTCCGCTGCTGGATCGAAGGAATCGTCAGAGCGCTCTTCGTCGGCAAGCGTCCCCTGTGCTAGCTTTTCCTCCTTCATCTCCAGAGTGGCCATTGCGGGCGTGTCTGCCATGGAGACTCTCCGCCGCTCTACGGGGTGTTCCCCAGGCCGAAAGCTATCGCGAGTAATCATGAAGCATAATCGACAGGCCCAAACACGCTCAGCTCGTCAATTACCAACTAAGATTCAGAACGATACAGTTTTCTTCTTCAGCATTATAATGCGTGCCAAGGAAGATGTATAGCGACCCAAGTACATCCAACGACATTGCAATGGCAGCACACTATACGTCAGAGAACCCCGCGATGCACTAAATATGTCGGAGATAAGACGGGTGAAATAGAAGTCGCAGATTTCTCCCGCATGTTCGTCCCGTGACGGCACTTCGAGCGTTTCATATAACATTTACAAGAGAAAACACTGTTCACTAATTTTAAACAGCAATAGTCTCCCGTACCCAAGCGATAGCTAAAATCATTTTCAGATACCCAACGGGCCAACACAATCACGCATTGACATGTAGACGATAATCGACGATAAACGTACGTGCGAGAACTCTTTATCGAAAGAAGTTATTGTGCAGAAGAGGCATACTAGATTTGATGGCATTTTATAGTCGATTGATGTTTATTGCTAAATGCGTGTCTACAGGCAATACCGTCAATATGTGATTGCGTTGGCTTGTTGGGTATACGAGATAATTTTAGCTGCCGCTAGGATATGGGAGACTATTGCCGAATTTCAAAACTTTTGTCAGAATACAATAATCTGAATTTATTGAACTTAGAGCTACTTTTATGTTAGAAACCTTAGAATACTAAGTTTTCAAAAATTGCAGGTATAAATCAAAGCAATCTTAAGAGAGTGAATCAAAAAATAAAGTAAAGGGGTTGCAATATATATAATAGCGCTACATAATTTGGTAGTACGGTCGATCAGGCACCTCTCTTGTAATCTCTCTCGTCACTGGACGCCCTGTGTTATGCAGAGCTCTCTCGTGACTTGAATTCTGCGGACAGGCTATTTTTGCTTCTTAGTCTTCAAAAAGGATGGCAGAATACTTTTACGTTTCCTAACATGAACAGGCATGCCAAGAAGCGAAGATCCCTTAGTTGGAGGTTGAACGTAACGTGAAGTCGTAAAGGCGCAACGCTGCAAGCCGGTTTCGTCTTGTCCCACAACACCCCACTGCACAAGCAGTAAATGTGCGTCGTTATCTGCTTCTGGACGATGGCAGGCTGCGCTGATGGCAGCACTACATGTCGAAGCAAATGGCATTGCTGGGTCTGCCGTGTAGTACCTTGCGCCGATCAGGAATTGCGCCACAACAATGCAGAAGTATAGAAGTCCGGCTTTTGGAGGGCAATTCAATTCCGTCAGTGAGAGTACCGTTTGACTCGGGGTCTGGAGCAAGCTGCCTTACCGGTCAAACAAGGTATGAAACTGTACCCTGCGGTTGTCCATCCCTGAATGTAGTCTCCATTCCACGAAACTCTGTTTGCTCGAACAATGAACGTGGACTGAGAGAGAAGCCAGTGCTCGATGGCGAAGACGATCATCATCGGTATGCCGTATCTCATTGGCATCGACAGCGAGTATTGTGAGCGTTGGATGCCAATTGGGGCTGAAACCCGTAAGGTCTTCCGATCAGCGGCGAACCCACTCCATTCATCTGCCACCAACATACAGGACAGCAGGGCATTTTGGGTGATGTATAGAAGCGACATGAGTACTTGCCAGATGTTGGCGATAAGTGTGTTGATAAAGACGCCCAGCTGACCCTGATGTTTTAGTAGCTACGCGTCAGTGACTTGTGGTTAATGAAGAAAGAGTGGCATTGCTGCTCTACTCACAGACGAGGGCTGGCCCCAAGAGATAATCTCATCAATGTTAGTTGCTCCAAATCCCCGTGCCCATAAGCTACTCATGCTGATGCTCCTGTAATGGTTACGTTGAGTCACAAGACCGTTGCCTCCATTTGAAAATCCTCCTGTCAGGAAGATAATCGATCTGAAGATGTGAGAACATGTTCGACTTTCCGTGTATCATAGATGTCACTTACGTAACTATGGTAAAAATCCATCGGCGAGCACTAGCAGCTTCTCGCCAATGTTTACGAGACGACTGCCAGAGGATCCGTCGTCCTTGACTCATGCTCCACGTTTTACCAGAGTGCTTGATGTCTTCCATGGAAGTAATGCCGAGATTTTCTGTGCAAGCGTCTGGAGCTTTGAGGAACTCAACAATTGCGTCGCCTAAGAGGCACAAAGTCGGTCCGTTGTTTCGCAGAATGATCCACAGGATGCAAACACATTTAACCGTATTAAAGCATGCGACGACTATAAAAGATGAGCTGAGAAGCTATCCAAAGAGCAAACTATGAAAAGAGGATAATACCGATGAGAAGCTGTGGAGAGCTCTGCAAATGACATGTATGTGCCAGTGTTTTGGTGACATCAGTGGTTTTGAACAAGCAGTAGTCAATTACAAGATCTTTGTCCATGAAGGTAAATTCGCCTATGTCCTGAGGTCCTATTGAATTACACTTTTTGCCCATTTCGAGACTGGATAGACACAGGGGCTGTGCGGCATCGTGAGGACCTTGCTTTATGATTCCCCAAGCCAAGAGAGCTGAGCTATTTAGTTCTTGGGACGAAGATGTGTTCGAGGAGACCATAACCAGCTTGTTTGGTCGCCAAGCAAATGGTGTTTTATAAGCTTTGAGGCATTCGTAAGTTGTATGGTTTACGTATAGCCCAGGGTTGTCATGAAAGTCATTGTGTATGATGCTCACAGATGCGAACGATCCATCGTCAGGCATTGAAGTATGGCCTAGCATAATTAAATTTGCACCTCGATAGATCGAGCTTCCTGGCTCCGCCGTGGTATTTCCAGTGGTCGTGTTAGCGGGCCATTCTTCCCCAGTCAAGAAATTTTCAGTCGCTACAACCCAAGCGATATCATTAGTGGATATGCTGGAGAAAACCGCCGAATTATACCTGTCTTTTATGTGAGTGATGATGTTCGTCATTGACCATGTCCACTTACAAAAAGTGTATAGGAATGGAACTCAATGCCAAACAGCACCAGATTGCGCAGCTAACCCGCGAGATCCGAGACAGGTTTCGAAAGCTTGGGACGCCTATGTCCAGCCATGTTCCCGCTTTGTGGGCTCTGTCCACCTCCTTACGAGTTGGAGCTGCGATTAACTGAAGGGTCATATTGGAAGCTCCCATAAGAAGTGTACTTAGGATGTTTATCAATAAGTGTGTTGCTGTGTCCACCCTTCCGACAGTCGTACAGTCGCCTTGGTACAGCGTGACGACTCCGTCAACCGAGCTGTCATAGAAAGACCAAAGCAAGCCCGCCAGTACGAAGTTCGTTACACATATTGTCGTGACCATAGCGAAGCAAGCCCACAGCACCACCTCCCGCCGAGCCAATTTGGTACGCCATGTCTTTGCTCGAGGGTGTGCGGGATTGACGTTGGGAAACCATGATTGAAGTAGAGTCACTGAACCATATGTAATGTCCTCCAAGCATGGTAATTTGGTAGGAGTATTCCATGGGTTGCGTGTAATTTCCACGGCGCTAGATGGATGTGGGGATGACTCGCGGAGATCTCGCGCTTCCTCGCCCAAAGATCTTCTAAGGTCTTGACTAGAAACAACGAGGCTCCTATACAAGGATTAGTCCCACGACCATTGCTATCAAGCCCACTTAGCAGCGACTTATTGTGTACTTTGTCGAATCTCCCACGGTAGTCTGTGGCGTACTACCCTCATTCACGCGATCGCTTGCCGACGGAGCTCGACCAAGAAGCGGCGCAGAAGGAGAATTAGCGGTATGTACATCCTCTCCGGGCATAGTGAAATGCAAGCCTGTCGCCTAGTGGTTGCGCGTCCTTTGATCTATGCAATACCGTCGTCGTGTTTCTCATTTTCTGTTTTCGCTTGCTTCCTGAGACCAATATCATTGTCATCTTTGCCTGGGATCTTGCCCTTTTAAAGGATACGTATTCAAAACTTTCCTAAAATAGAGGACCGCCCAGCCTTGAGGAGCATTCTTCGGGAAATCCGATGGTGTCCACACTGCACATCTTATAAGCACCCGGATAAGGGGCCATGAGTGTTATCGGGCGAATCATAGTCAGGACTGTGGGGAGTGATGGTAGCACGACAGTAATTTGTCGCAGCCTCGTCTGCCTGCGCAGTCTTTTGAGCCATGGCATAATTACCTAGCGGAAAATCCGGGCGCCTGGCGCGAGGCTGACTACCCGATTTCCTCTGTTTCTGGCCAGTCATCTTGCACAAATGAGAAGATCGTCTCTAAACATAGGTAAGGAATGTGTGCAAGGTCATTTTACGTCGCTAAGTGGCATCATAATGTAAGTAGTATTGACAATGAGTTGGCCGAGAGCGCTTCCCTTTTGCTGCGGTAACCACTAGCCGCACACCACCCTACTGCCTTCGTACACCACCCCCCACTGTGATGTACTACCATGTCGCACAAAATTAGACAAAGAGAGTTTCTTACAGCTTCTCTAAGCCTTGCTCTAGGGACAAAGAAGTTTTTCTTGGCAGAGAGAAATGGATTCGATTGAGAGGGGCTCAACGCAGTTGTCCCTCGAAAGAGCCGCCGGAGGCATCGTTCGGGGCTAAAACTCAGACTTGATGATCAAGATCAATATATATTGAATGATTGTGGGTGTTCAGTAAGACGGAAACAATACAGGTAGACAAAGACAGTCAAACATCCTCTCCCAGTTAGTAGCCACACAGCAATATTGAGGTTGCTCGATGATTTCGCCTTGCAGCCATGTTTCGGCCTCCGCGCAACCAGTTGGGCCAATCGGAAGTAATGCCTGCCGCCCAATCGCAAGTGTCCTCCATTAGATATATTCTCTTCCTGCCCCCGGACTCACATCCTAGGGATTCCGCAGCAGATATCAAACCATAGTGCGAAAACTCATACCCGGACACTTATTCTCCGTCTCTCAAGAAGGGAGAAAGTCCGATGCTGGACCCCATCCCCGTCCCGCCCTTCCTCCGCGACTCCATTGAACCCCTCACGAACCTCCTCCACCTGCACACTCTCCCCCTCCATATCCACGAAGTCCTCCTCAGCTACACCCTCTTCACCCTCCTCAATGCCTTCCTCGCGCCGTACCTCTCCCTCCTATTCCTCCCTACCGCCTACGCCCAACTGTCACGACGCACACAGTTGCAATGGAACATCCACGTTACTTCGTTTGTAAACTCCACTTTTGTGTCAGTCGCCGCGCTCTATGTGCTTTTCGCGGACCGGGATCGGCTGAGTGAGACGTGGGAGGAGAGGATGTGGGGGTATACTGGGTTGGGAGGTATGGTACAGGCGTTTGGGGCGGGGTATTTCGTATGGGATTTGCAGATCTGTGCGGTGAATGTTGGGGTGTTGGGGGTGACGGACTTGTTGCATGCTGCGGTCGCGCTTAGCATAGCGATTCTTGGATTCGTATGTCGAGCTACCACTGTCCTGCACATCCCATTCCTTTCTTTGATGTTTTTCAGATTTCTATTGAGCTCTAGTGTTGCTGACTTGGATTTCCTGCTATTATTAGCACCCTTTTGGCTTGTATTACGGAATACAGTACGCTTTAGTGGAGCTTTCCACCCCTTTCGTCAACATCCACTGGTTCCTAAACAAATCAGGCAAAGCAGGCTCAACCTTCCAAATAATCAACGGCGTACTTCTCACCGTAATTTTTGCCTGCTGCCGGCTTGTGTGGGGCTCTTACCTCACTATTGTATTTTTCCGCGATGTGTGGACCGCGCTACATGCGCCCAAGTCTTCCTGGACCGAGTACGATTACTCGCCGCTACAGCGGCCTCTCAGACTCGAACATCGAGCGCCTTGGTGGCTTGCCAGTATGTTCATGGTAAGTAATGCTATTATTATGTCGTTGAGCGCGTTCTGGTTTACGAGAATAATTGCAACAATACGAAAACATGTCGAAACTCTAAGGAGTGAAAAAGACAGATCTGATTGAATACGCGGTTTTCTTGTCACGGTGGCGTGCGCACATCTTTAGAAACGTTATTTTATAGATCTAGAATTATTGATAATTATTGTGCTTCGCTTTTGTAACGCCCCTGGGGTAATAGGTGCCAAGGGCCCACCGGGCCAAAAGACCACAGTAATCGCCACCTAACGGGGGCGATTTACCACCTATTACACCTATATACTAGGAGCGCTCCTATGCGCCCAGGGGGTCGCCCCGGCGGCATGACAGCTTTCGTTATTGTGCTATCTACTCGCCAACTCCAATTGACTCTAAGACAATTGACTCAAGGCTTGAGAACAAAACTATCAGGACAAGAACATAATTTGTTAAAGTTGCAGCTTATGAATATTACAAGAGAGTATATCTGTATTGATAACTCTGGACAATTCGAAGACTTGTCAGCAAGATTCTTCCCTATTAACAGCGTGGAGATACTGATCCATGAAGTAAAACGAAGTGAATCTTAGATGACGTTTGCAAGGCGAGCCGAGCCTGTAGTGAAGAGCTGCAATGTTGATTGTGCTTCGACTGTGGAACAACGATATTCGAAATCTTGACTAAAATCTGCAGCCATCCGAATTGAGCCCCAGGTTCTCGCTCTGTCCTCTGCGAATGATGGGCACGACAATAGGATATGCCCAGCAATCTGCCGCTCCGCCCTGCATCAGCAGCATGAGCAGTTCGGTGTTTTCTCGACCCAAATGCGAAGAGGTATATGTGGCGATGTGCCTACTCAGACTGCCGGAATCACGAAACCAGACTGTCCGGAGTCAATTTGATCATCTTTCATCCGTCTTGTGCTCAACCACTCTCCTTTTGGGGAAGCACTTGTTTAGGATTAGACTTATAACTGGTTCAGCCTTCTCTGGCTTCAGACATTCTTCTCATCTCACCTTCAAAGTCCGAAGGTAATGGATGGACGAGGAATTGGCACACCAGGTCTCGAGCGACGTATCGACCTTGAAGACGACCACACTAGAGGCCTTGAAATCTTCCGGCTCGATCAAAACGAGTTTTCTCAAACCCATACCTATCCTATGGCACCTACGACCTCAGTCAGCAACACGAGCGCCAGATGTATCAACAAAGATGATTCTAGCAAGCGTTCGGTCCAGAGTGCCCAGATATGCGGAATGCGGAGATCAGCTTTCTGGCGCCTCGCTATCCTTGCCGTGCTTGTGGTCATCATCATTGCTGCCACAGTTGCCGGCTCTCTGACCGCGTAGAAGCAGCATGCAGCGAGCAGTATCAAGTAAGGCTCTCTGCACTTCGCATTGGAACTTAAGTCTTACTAAATCTGTAGGAATCCCACGGCCTCGCCGACCACTGCGTCATCCAGCAATTCCACCGCAGCGATATCAGGTCCAACCTCTCCCCTCGCCTACTTCAGATTGCTCGTCGCTATCACTAAACACAAATGGAACTTACGTCGTCAAAGACAATGCACATAAAATAACGCGAAACGTAGCCTTTAATATCAAATGCGGCAGTGATTAGAAACTACCCCTGGTGATGGCTATGCGAACTTTCAATTTCGAGGATTGCATGAGTGCATGCGCTTCCCACGCTACTCTCACGCAGGACACCGCGGCGTGCGCGGCAGCGGTCTATAAGCCTGATTCTGGGGAAAGTTTGACTTGTTGGTTGAAGTCAACCGGGTTAGGCGGCGGCGTCTTGAATGCTGGGATTGACTCTGCGAAGATTATTGGCAACTGACCAAGGCCTTTGTGTGGATCGTACGGCCGTCATATCAGGTTTTTTTCTATTGCTCTACCTTGTGGAGCCTTCAGGCTGCTAATCATCCGGCTTTACGAATGTATGATTGAGAGGGACAAAGGTTTTGTATGATAGCGTTGGTGTTCGGAGCACATCAGGTAAGTGTCTGAATAATATAATGATGTTATGCGGTAACAACAGCAGCGGCGATTGCTTTCTCTAAATTCGTAGGAGATCGATATTTCTAAGGTCCAGTTCAGCAGAGTGCTGGCGTCGCATACGCTGCAATCGAGTTGACTGTAACATGCACGCGGCTTCGCGATACGCGCAGACCTGAGTTGCTGCAGATGCGGCTACAGATCTTGCCGGAGAAGCGGCTACAGATCTTATAAAACCCCCACGACAATCTACTATCCTAATCCCGGACCTGCAATATTTCTCGAGCTCGTCTCATTGTTCTGTCATCAACCAGCGATGATCCTGGTCCAACTGTGAGGACGTCGTGCCGCCATTCGCAATGCTACTTGAACTCCTCAGCTTCGTCGTCACAGCTCGTCTCTGTTTAAGCTCCCCACTACAATCAGCGTCGCAGAGCCCTTCTCCATCACGCAACCACTCGACTCACCTCTCTGCCCTCCCCACCCCAGAATGCTTCACCTTCACGCTCGCGCCTCCCTTGAAGCAAAACCAATGCAACGACGAGCTGGAGTGGTTCCTCGAGGAACAGCGAAGATACGACTACCTTGAATTCGTCGGTGCCAAAGCCCCATACATATACACACGCCCTCGCACTGCTCAAGAGCAGAGCGGCCCCTGCTTCGTGACCGTCTTGGCAGACGACCTTTTCGTCACTGACGAATTCACCTATGGTGATCTCGCCCGCTTTACAAGACAGATACTGGAGAAGTGCAAGGACGGCAGGATGTTGGCTGGGAAAGGGGGGATGCTGAAGATGACGGATGCGAATAGCGATTGGGGCGGGTTTTATTTGAGGGTTGATGCGTGGAGTCCGTATCCGGGGAGGTCGATGGCAGGTAGTGGAACTGTACGGTTCAATAATGTGACCTTTCCTCTTCCAGCACTGCGACTAGCAACGCCTCGTACTCCGGCGGAAACCACCTAGTTTATCAACCTGTCAAGCGTCTCTTAATCAATGTTTGATGAGTCCTAGAATTGCCAGAGATAGAAAGACATTCCAGGATTGCATGGTTAACGAACTCTTTTTGCTCTTCCAAGCCCTAAATCTTGCTTGACTTATCTACCCCTGTGGAACAGATGAGCTACCTGGAAAGGGCTAGCACGTATGTGAAACAACCGTACTGGGTACAGTGGAATATCTTCTCACTCAACCAAAAACGCACGATGGTTCCGCCGTCATCACGAATGTAAACTTGGTTTGGGCCTTGATGACAAGACCCCAAGGTCGTTCGAGTCCGCAAGCTAGGATCCCCGTACGCCATCCATTTTTGAAGGCGTCTGCAGCTAGCATTTGCCCAACGGAACGCCATGCCCTCTACCACCGGCCACTGGGCACCACTCTGGATCCGGGTCACCAGGCTTCCAGTGTTTAGTATAGTCGAACAGCCACGTCGACTTCCGCACCTCGTCAAAATACAGCTTTGAATAATTCTTGTACGCGCCGTTAGGGTACGACGGCAATCCAGCCTTGGGATACGTGGCTTGGTTATTCTTATACTGCTGCGTGATGGAATTCTGTACCCAGACTTCGTTCTCCGGCAAGGGAGGGTTGGCAAACCAATTGCTTGAGAGGTTGTAGGCATCTTCGACCAAGCCGTCATCCCAGCATTTCATGAAGAACCACCAGACCTTATGAGGATACTGGTTGCCATGCTTCAGAGCTGCCGTCTCCTCGGCAGTTTTATGGGTGGTTTTGTGAAATAATAAGTCTGCTTTGATGCGATCAATTTTGATGTCAGCTGGTGTTGCGCAGTAGCTAGGGTCTTTTGGATCGGTCGAGCAGATGTCCGTTACTTTCAGCATTACGTCCGTGTCGGCGGCTTGGCTTGCTGTTAGAAATAAAAATTAAGCCGAGCTTCCTGGCAGAAGGAGGACGGAGAGACTCACTCTCGTTCCATACGGAGATGCACACATCTTGCATGCAATATCCTTGAGGGGGTCAACCTACTTCAGACCTTCGCCGTTTTCAGGGGAAGACACTCACGACTGAGACCAAGGTGGGCTGGAGCGTATCTTAGCCAATAAGGATGTATCGCTCTGTCATCTGTTAATTCTCTACTTTCATACGCACAATATAACATGACATACACGTTGCTTGGTGCGAAAGCGTTATCAGGTATACCACAAGCTGTCTGATCTGCATAGTCGTCCTTGTTTGGCTGAAACCGGACAGTCGTTGCTCCAGGCTTGTTGAGCTCGTTCGCACCAAAAAGATTCAGGTTTCCATAATTCAGCAACGCGAACAGTATGTCTACATGTTCGATCAGGTTCACCTGCCAGTCTTAGCCACAACATATTCTGACATACCTATTGAGCGTGGTCCGTACACGGCGTTGGGCGTTGCGCCACTTTCACCTGGCTGTCCTGTGCGCTCAGGCTTGTTGATCGCAAATTGGTTATCTGGTGTTGTCGCTTTCGACGGCACGGTCTGGAACGGCGGGTCTGCCCGAGGGATGATGGACGCAGCTACATGGGAGACAAGGAGACCGTACATGATGTTAAGAGAAAGCATATTAATCAGCTCTCCACGCTGCATCTTGCACCCTTGACGCTGCAGATCGGGACTTTTACTTGCTCCGTCGACTGCCTACAGGGGCGCCGAGAAACTCGAAAGAGAATGCTTATATACTTGGCTCGTTGATTAGGGAGGTTGCGCACATTTATTCAATAGGATTATTCAATTGGTTTGCGGAGGTTAGGACCACTGGCCCGTCCGCGCTATACTCGATCGAGTAATATCCTCCGCAATCTAATAAGTATCGTATTTGATCAATTTTCCTCTCTTTCTATTAAACTTTGTTCTTATTAATATCTATCTTCTGTACTATATCTTAATTGACTTAATTAATCGACGACGATCAAGATATATATACAGCTATTGCTTTTGCAATTGCTATTGTTGTTATTCTAAGTTAATATTTTATTAACAATTCTTAGCATCTATATATTAAATTGATAAAATATAAGATATTCGAATTCGATTTAAATCAACTTTTTTTTAAATATCTTTGTTGTATAATGCGATTTAATAAAAAGAAGATTCAATTGCTTATTAGATATTTTGCAATCGATACAATTAAGTAAAGCAATCGAACTAGACTATTTTTCGAATTTGTTTTTTGTTTTCTACTTTATAAGTTGTTGTATTTTTGTTAGTTGTTTAAATTGTTAAATAGATTTAAACAATCTTTTTTCTATCTCTTTTATATTCTCAATAATCTTTTTAAATATCTCGAAAATCGATATAGCAATGTTTGACGTTAATATTTAATGCTTATATATTTACGTATTAGAAGATACGTTAAAGTAGTAAAACAAATAGAAAAAATAAAAGATAAAAATACTATATAGAGATTTATCGACAAAATCTTTTAAAGATTTTGTAAATCTAGTATAAAACAAAAGTTCTATTATTCTAAATATAAAAAGACTTATAGTATAATTCAACTAATTGTTATATATTTAAACAATTTAATTAAATTAGTATATAGCTTTTGTAAAGACAAAATAAACCATATTACAATATTGTAGAAGTCTAAATTGTATTTGCAACTAAAGACTTTGTTTAAAAACAAAAAAGCTCTTTCTATATAGTAACAAGATCTATATTTATTAATTTTATATAATATTATCTTTTCTAAATTATATAAACAAACAATAGATTTATTTTAACAAGCAAATATTTGAAGCTTGTATTGTTGTCGAAAACTTTTTCGATTTGATTTAGAATTTATAAATATTTAATATCTTCAAAATTTAAATAAAATTCGATTTATAATTAATTGAAAATCTCTATTTAGTAGTTGTTTTTTTATTAATTGTTATACATATTTAAAAATCAATTAAATAGAATTTTGCTTTGCAATGCAATTTTCTAGTCTTGTAGAATATTTGCAAGTTAATAAATTTTTTAGCAATTTTAAAGGCTCTATATTATAAGATTACTAGATTTTTTTTCTTAATATTTGTATATATGTCTAGCTTTAATTAAGTCGATTAATGTTAATTTTTAATAGTTGTTGTTTTAAATCTTGTTGTTGTTGTTTAATTATTAAAAAATAAAACAGATTTTTTAAATTAAGTTTTTAGAAACAATTTTTTAATCTTTCTTTTCTTTTTAATAGCTTTTTCGACAAAGCGTTGCAATAATATATAATATTGTCGATAGAACACTTATTAATCTAAAAAAATTTAATAGTTTCGAGTTTTTTTTAAAACAATATTAATGCAAATACAATTAATGCAATATATCTCTTTAATAATTATTTAATACTTTTGAAAGAGACAATATTTTATATAGAAGTCTAATAATTATATATCTTGTTGTTGCTTTCTTTTCTAAATAAAGTTTGCAAAAATTAGAAAAAAAAATTTGCTATAGTACAAATCTTTTTTCTAAATATAAGTATATTTTCTATATTTTCTTTGCAACAATATTTTTCTTTGCAACAAAAATCTCTAGTAATTAATCGAATAAACTCTTTTTTTTAAATTTAATCTATTTTTTTTTAGTTAATTAATATATTTTCAATCTAATTGCAAAATTAGATTTAATAAATAATCTTTGTAGCTATTAAAATTATATTTCGATATTGTTTGTTATATTTAGTAAAAAATTGTATTGCAATATTCTTTAATAAACTTTTTTTTAAAGTTTACAAAAGACAAAAATTAATTAAGTTTAATAATATTCTATCTATAGATTATCAATATAGATAATTTTGTTATTGTATTTTTTGTTAGGTTCTTTTAGATATTTCTAGTATATATTTTTTATTGCATTAAGATTTTTTTAAAGTATACTCTCTATCTTTTTAAATAACAACTATTGTTTCGATAAATTTTTTATAAATTGTATTTAATTTTTAAAGTAGTTGCTTAACATTTGTTGTAAAATATCTAAATTGATATTATTTGCAACATTTATATATATTTGTTAAAATTTGTTAAAAGTCTTTTATTGCAAACAAACTTTACAAAGTTATTAAACTTTTCGAGACTTTTTTATAAATCTTTTCTTTATAGATTTTACAAACTTTAATAATATTAATTAATAAATAAACTCTAACAATATAAATCTATTTTAAAACAAAATAGAAACCAAAACAATTAATAAATATTTCTTGTTTATAGAAAATGTATTTAATTTTATCTTATTGTTGTTTAGAGCGTTTCTTATTTCGAAAATTGTTATTAGAAAAAGAATTTATTTTTATTACAAGCTTAGAAGCTTCTAATATTCTTGTATTATTCTCTAATTTAAATTTTATTGTATTCGAGCTATTATTATCTAAATTATCTTAATTTTTAGAGCTTTTATTACTAGAAAATATAGATAAGTATTTCAAAAAAAATCAATTATATATTAACTAAGTTTGTTTTTCGTTTTTTTGTACTTTGTATTATTTTTAATCTTTTTTTTTTGTAAAAAGCTTTTTTGATTTTTTGTCTTTTAATAGATTGCAAATATAGATATCTATTTGTTAATAACTTGCGTTTAGTTGTTGTTTTATATTGTATAATTTAATCTATATAAAACTTTAATATTTGCTTTTTTATTATTATTAAGTTCTCTATTTGTTTACTAATATTAATATATTTATAATCTATTGCTTTCTCGAATTTCTTTTTAATCTTATTTTAGAAATATTGTATAATCTTAATATTGTACTTTATAGATTTAACTATATATATATTAACAAAAATAATATTTGTTTTTCTTATAAAATATATATTGTAACTAAGCTTTTAATTTAATTGTTAATCTTTTTTTTGCTTTTAAAAGATAATAGAAGTTGTTAACAAAAAAGCAATAAAAATTTTAAAAATATAATATCGATTAATAATTTTTTAAATATTAAAGTCGAGATTAGTATTGCTTTTTGTGTTTTTTTTTTTTTTTTTTTCAATTTTTGTGTATTCGTCGTTTTTTGCGCTTTATCGATGTATATATATATTTTTTTGCAAATAATCTTTAAAATAGCTCTAATTTAAATTGTATTATTTTCTTTTGCTTTCAAGACAATTGCTATATATTTTTTGAAAATTGCAAGAACTACAATTGTTGTAAAGATTATATATAGTACAATTGTTGTAAGAGTTGCAAAAACAATTGTTGCAAAGAAGTTCGAGAAATGTTTAAATCAAGAATATAGAGATAACTTTTAAACATATCTCTAGATATAACAACAATAGTAGCGACAATAGCAATAGAGAAGATGCAAATAATCGTTACAAACTACGTCTATACAAGTAATTGAGGTAATTGAATAAGACAATAGATTAATTGAATAAGTATTTATTAATTGAATACTAATTCAATTGGGATCGCCAAGTCGTCAGATCTGCTTACTCTATTAGGATGACGCTAATCTGATTAGGCAATGTTCAATTGAATAATCCTATTGAATAAATGTGCGCAACCTCCCTATTTGACATAGCTCTTCAATGTTTCCTATGACGCGAGAATTCAATAGAGGACGGGTCGCTTCTCGGCAGCTCGAAACTGATGTGAGATCATTAGCCTCTGGTGCTGGGTAAGTTATCAAAGCTCCATGATCCGGTCTGCCCCCATCTTATATCCGACCCGTCGCAGAGATGATTCAAAGAATGCTGCAGCTGTGGCCGATCTCATCGTTGACTGAGAGCCTCTGTCACTAGGCGGCGCACTCAAAAATCCGGAAATGCTTGCATGTAATCAATGTGATCGCTGCGCAGTGCCTCAAAAGGTGGATGAGGGCAGTGTTGAGCGCTCCAGTACATGCCCATATCGCTTTGAAGATTCGGTTCCATTCTCGAGGAGCCGCATCTAGACTAGGACTAGAGCCAGGTACAAGCGCTGCGTCTGATCTGAAACAGTCGGAAACACCATGGTTGATCGACAGGGGCAGAGCGCTAACGGGGCCGCTAATCCTTAGGAACCCCATAGAACGAGAAGCTAGCCATGAGTGGGTCAGCCATTGAAGGTCCATCGCCGTAGCGTTTGGTATATTCCTCTTCTATAATTGTCTTGCTCAGGCTCCCATAACCGCAACGAAAGGCCGTGGCGTGTACAGAGAGCCGTATCGCAGGAGTTCCGCTCCCATTCAATGGCGTCCGGGGACTACAGACCTAGGCAACAGACGCCAGACGAGACTTTGTCCGTGTGACTGAAAGTGTAAAAACACTATACTGACTTGGTAATATATTGTCGTACCAGCACGCCATAAGTAAGGCTTTCGATGAAAGGTTTTTACATGATCACCAGCAGCGGCCATCGCGCAGATCAGCCGAGAAGACGGCGTAGCCATAGGAGGACGACGTCAATGAGTGATTGGCAATCGAGTCTTGGAAGAGCAATCAGTATGTTGATTCAAGAACCATATATAACCTCCGCTTTGAAGAACGGACTGCAGGGTCACGGGAAGATTTCCTGGTCCGTCCGGCTCCTGTTCCACGGTACAGCGAGCTTTGGCACCCCTTTGGATCCGAAGTCTTCCAACTTGAAAGAAATGAAAGCATCGGACTTGTATCGGGGTTTGATATATCAGTCGATATTCAAGCTAGGCTCGCACGGATGGAACATTTACGAACACGACAGAGTTGGATGTAAGGCTAATTATTTTTTCGTCCTTAGCCGCGGTCGTGTCGGAGAAGACCGCATGACCGCAGCAAGATTACTGGCACTCGCGCCGAGCGATTACGCTGCAAAAACCTGGGCCCCTGATGACAGGGGCCACCAGGGCGGAGGAGTCGTTGAGGATAAAAAGCGCAGCGAAACAGGAGGGTACGACATAGCGCTTCGTGTTACAGGAAGTATCATAAGCGAGTGTAGCTCGCACATGTTATATACTGAGATAATGACAAAAGTTCAGAAATTGACTACTGGGCCCCGGCCTGTTAAAAGAATGCGAATCGAACGACAGATGGGAAAAAGCTAGACGACACAGGACAGAGAGTTATTGAGGAACCACATGTTACCTAGAACAAGGAGCTTATCGACACCAAAGTTCGCGAGACTTAAGGGTAAGGTAAACGGCAGCTGCATTTTGGTGGATGCTTATCTCCTCGTTAACAGACTGCAAAGTAACTTCTTGGAAAAGGGCTGGCGAAGCATGCACAGCCTCTTTTAACAAGATATTAGTGCAGCAGAGCGACACTTTATTCAATAATAACACCCGTCGTGGGTTGGAGAGACGGTGCTCTGTTTTTTTGGCAAGATCAAACCCGAGCCAGCTTCGTAGACTCACAAAAGATTGTATGAAGTTGGAAATATTTCCCGCAGAAAAGGACTTCCATAGCCATCCCGCACCCTGTAAAGACTACAATGTCCAACGACCCGACGGAATCACGTATCACCCTTGGAACGCGCAAGTAGCGATCTACTTCCATTTACTAGTAAACGCCACCTAATCTATAGTACCTTCTCAGTCGCCCCTTTTTGTCGCCTACCTCAGTTGTAAGGCGATAATCACATATATCGTTTGTAGAGACATTCTTACGATGTAATGCGTGCCTGCATGGCTCTCTTGATTCCTCGATTCGCGATAGATGCGAAACCTTGTCTGCGCGATTGATTTGGAGCTTCAATTGAAGCTCTAAAAGATGTGTTTTAGGTTTGTAAATTTTCTAGAGAGGCGAATAAGATAGTAACATCAAATTTGGTGGTATACTGGTAACGCTGTGTGTACCTCCCATTTACAAGAACGTTACTTCTACATGATCTCGAGGCGACGAGATGATACATCAATATTGGTGGCGTTCACCTCATGTAGATAAGCCATATACCTCCTTGATGGCGTTGGTAACAAGCGCAATACGCCAATACGTGATTCCGTCGGACCGTTGGACTTTGTAGTCTTTACAGGGTCCGGGATGGCTGCAGAAGTCTTTTCTGTATTTCCCGTCGAGAAGATGTAATGCCGGACGCGGAACGAAGCAGCGCTTGTGAAGCAGCCATACTTGATTGGAACCAGCCAAGCTCTTCTTAGCCTCCTGGACAGGCAACGAAAGATCTGTTGCTGGGTCTTGAAAAGTGAAGTCGGCACTATGTCCTCGGGTGAGACAGTAAGGAACGAGAAAGCCGAGAAAGCCAAGACCAAACCTCATACAAACACATTGTAATTTACATAACGTTATACAATAGAGATTGCAAGACAGGAATAAGGACAACTCGAACAATCAGCCCTGAAAATAGCATCCTATGAGAAGTAATCAGTAGCACCAGCAGAATCATCAGCATGAAAAGCTTGCCAGGATTACCTGACCTCCTAGCCACTTCGCCGTCTGACACAGGATAGTTCCATCGCGGACCAGCATCTCCCGCGCACCGACCGATATGATAAGCAGAGTAGTTGAGCTTTCGAGTGTCCCTCGCATCACGAAGGGCTCAGTGTGAAAGCATCGCGAGGAGCATCGAGCGGAATATCGAGTTTTGCAACGGTGTTGCAGACTATTCGGTGAAAGTAAAAGCTTGAAGGTGCAATAAAGTCAGCGGCTGAAGACCTGCAGACGTCGGAGGCTCCCCGTGGAAAGCAGTGCATTCCTCGAGCCAGCCGTGGTCAGCTTAGTCAATCGTCCCTCGACTACCAGTAATTTCCCGGAGTCAGTCGTGGTCAGCTCTATTAGTCGTCTCTCGAATACGAGTGATTTCCTTGAGTCAGCCGTCCCTCGGATACCAGTGACTTCCTCGAGTCAGCCGTGGTCAGCTCAAATCAGCCGTCCCTCGTACCAGTTTATCCTCGATTTGGTCGTGGTCAGCACAGTCAGCCGTCCTTCGAATACCAAGAGAGGACGCTAATCTGCTATCGCGCTTACCGCAATCATGTGGGCCTAGGATAAAGGAATCAAGGCTTGCGAAGTTGCGACGCAGACGGTGGGTTATTGGGTATGGATGTTCACGGGAAGGTGATCGGCAAGATGCACGTTCCGGTGACAAGGGTCAGAAATCTAGAATCGAACTTGGAAGCCTCGATGGGGACACCCGAGGACAACCGAGATCTGGAGATAACCGACTGGGATGTGTCTCTGCATAGACGTATAAAGTAGAGATGCCGCCCTTATAACCGTGAATAGGAAATGCAAGGACTTCGGTGACGATGCCCTTGAAAGTAATTGTTATTGGCGCTGGCATTGCCGGACTTTGTACAGCGACATCTTTGCGTCAGGCAGGGCATTCGGTACAGGTACGTAAGAAGAATAACTACAATGTCCAATTCGACTCTCTATGTCGGTCTCATTTTCCTCGTTGCATCTCTAGATCTTCGAAAAGTCCTCCTTCGCCGCCGCAACAGGAGCAGCACTGGCCCTGGCGCCCAACGGAGCTCGTGTACTTTCTAGCTTAGGATTCTCCTTCGACAGAGCACGCGCGTGTCGAATGCAAGTATGGGAAACTTGCAATGGGACAACGCTGGAACGGATCTCAAGCGTGAGCTTAGAAGACGCACAGGAACGATTTGGCGCTTTTCTCTGGGTCGTACACCGGATAGATCTCCACAACGAGCTTTTACGCTTAGCTCTCGAGGGTCACGGAGCGGCGACACTGCGTCTCAACGCAGGGGTTGTGGAAGTCTCTTCCGAAGCCGGCACGGTCGAACTGAGCGATGGCTCGTCTCATCAGGCTGATCTTGTGGTTGCGGCCGATGGCCTTCATTCGATTGTACGAACCATGGTTACTGGCGAACAAGCGACTTCAGTAGGTACCAGCATGAGTGCATTCCGGTTTCTGCTGCCAACGGAGTTGCTTCAACGTAATCCAGAGCTTTGCGAGCTCCTAGATTGGAAAGCACGTGGTGCATTGATTTTGGCAGACATTGCGGATACGTTGAACGAGCGCCACATGGTATGGTACGATTGCCAAAGGTATTGATGGTGATTGCTTAGATATAGATTGCAACTAACAATTTGGCAGTGGCGAAGTACAGAATTTCGTTGGTATCCATCCGACTAGATCGAGCGGCGACGGTGCCGTCCCAGGTAGACTTTTCGACCCTCATCCGTGGCTACTACTTTACATAACGTTGATTTTGCAGATGAGAAGACTGCGATGCTTCAAGAATTTGCGCATTTCCATCCCAAGTTGATCGAAATCATCAAGTTAGCTGATCACTTCCTAGCAATGTCGTCCGACCTTGCTGTCGCTAATTGACTAACAACGAGACCAGGCTTGCGGAGAATGTCAAATGCTGGCCTCTCTTCGCGTATGATCCATTGCCAACTTGGGTATACGGAAAAGTTGTACTTCTCGGTGACGCCGCTCATCCTGTCAGTCAGCATCTCGTACCTTGTCACGCCATCCGCGATTCCTTTGCAGGAATTGAATCTCTCTTGTAAATTTCACTGATCCAGAAGACAGATGCTACCATTTGGAGGACAAGGCTCGAATCAAGCGATCGAGGACGGAGGCGCCTTGGGCTATCTGCTGCAAAATGTGAGTGATGCAGCTACGATTGCGGAGCGGTTGAAAGTGTTCGAGGCAGTACGAAAGGACAGGGCATCGCGAGTGCAGATCCTGTCGGGTGTGAGAGCTGGAAAGGAAATTGAAGTCGAAGAGAAGCTTTGGCGATATGCCGGTAACATGACATCAGGTATGTCTCGTGCTATTGTTGGGATCGAAAGAAGTTTTAGACGCTGACAGCTCGTCATAGTGCCGACATCCTTTTCTGAGCGCATTTCTCATGATTATGGGCAAGTGACAATCACAACGCGAATTGTGAAGAGTTATGTGTTGACGATCGACAGATTCGATGTGCTTGCAGATTGTGCCAAGAAAATGGAGCTGTCCGATCAGAACAACCCTAGAGCTAGCCCTTGAATTTGTAAGCCGTGTAATGAGGTGTGAACGCACGTTTGTAGTACATAATGACGAGATGTCGCGACAATGGAAGCTTTTAGATTCCTGCCATAATCTTTATTATGAGTTCTAAATCTCAGAAATCTCCGTCTAGGCCTACCGCTGCCTCCAAGCACGACGCCTATCTGCAAAAGAGGTATGGCAAACAGCAACACCGCCGCACTCGTTCGGGGGTCCTCCCATCTCCCGCCCTCAATATTCCGCTCGATAGTTATACCTCATTCGTGACCCATCTCCAGTCGTCGACCCGGATCATGGCCCTCCTCGGCGCAGGTCTTTCTGCTGCATCCGGTATTCCCACCTTCCGCGGGCCTGGCGGTTTCTGGCGAGAGCACAATGCCATGGATCTGGCGACGCCCGAGGCGTTCTTTAAAGATCCAGGGCTGGTGTGGCAATTTTACAACTATCGAAGACATATGGCGTTGAGAGCGGCCCCCAATAAAGCACATCTGGCACTGGCGAAACTAGCGGAGAAGAGACCTGAATTTCTGGCTATTAGTCAAAATATCGATGGTTAGTGCAATTGTCTATACGCTTGTACGACTGTCCTCGCCATCTGATTATGAGCTCTGCAGGTCTCTCTCAGCGTGCCAATCACCCCGCTTCAAATCTAGAAGCCGTCCATGGCTCCCTGTTTGATATCCGCTGCTCCAGCTCGCAGTGCGCCTTTGCAAAAAAAGACGACTTCACAGACCCTGTTGTGCCGGCATTAGCTATTTCGGAAGACCACGATCTCTCCTCTACCAAGTTCCCCCTCAAGAGCATCGCGCGCTCGGACCTTCCCCGTTGCCCGAAATGCCAATCCCTACTTCGTCCAGCCGTGGTTTGGTTTGGCGAACCTCTTCCTATGCACGCCATCGATCGCATCCACAACTGGCTTGACGGCGGGAAGGTCGATCTGATGTTGGTGATTGGGACAAGCGCAACGGTTTGGCCGGCAGCAAACTACATACATGCTGCTCGGGTCGCTGGAGCTCGGGTCGCGGTTTTCAACATGGAGAATCCGGACACAGATGATGGGTTCGGTGAAGCGAGAGAGGAAGACTGGTTCTTCAGAGGCGATGCGGGAGACCTTGTACCAGAATTGATGAAAGAGGTCATTGGGGTGGTCACCAAGAAGACTATGAAGTGATTCGAACGCTGTCTTCCCGTAGCCAGGAGAGCTTGGTGCGAGGATGCTACAATTCAACCACCTTGCGTCTCATACGCCGTACATCAGGCCAAAGGCAGAATATGAGAGTCAATCTCTTTATCAAGCGAAATCAACAGCACCGTACTCCGGCGGATCTCGAATCTTGTTCGCATCCCATGCACTGGCATGGTGCACGTATCAAAAGCTGATAAAGATGGCTTCGCCCTCGATCTCGACTCCATTGCGTTCAACTCTCTAGTCAGACAACGCTTTACCTTTTCTGCCATGAGTCATACCTGGTTGGTTGATCCATCGTCACTTCCTCAGAAATCCTTCCCGAGAAGTGTCAAGTAAGTTTGCATCATTGCATGTCACCGCATGGGATAAAACTTGTTTTGAGAAAAGAGGGAGGTTGAGGTAATCCCGTGACAGGATGGCCAAAAATGCACATGGTGATCTAGGGGTTGAGGCGAATTTGAGATGTTGTTTTCCGCTTTCTGGAAGAAGGTAAAAGTGTTGAGATTTATGGAAGGCAGCCGCATCACAAGAACGCGCTCATATAATACTCAAGCACCAGGATCTAAATAGCTTCATGACAGTCGATAGCTTTCTACTTAATAGATACGACGAGGGTCGAATCTTTTCATATTCGCCATCGATGGCTTCTCTAGAGTATTACATCGAAAAGGTTTACAACCACGGATCAAAGCATCCAAGTCAGGTCCCTGGAGGCCGAATCTTTCCACACACGCGCTCGGCTCCGCGACTTGACGTAACCCAACCCAACCGCATCCTTGTTTACCATGGATCATTCAATCCTCCACATCGAGGACATCTCCGCCTACTTCGGCATACCTTCTACCACGGCGCTCATGACCTCAACGTCGTCGGAGCGATCATACGGCCCGGCACAGACGATCATGTCATTAAGAAATGCAGAAAAGCAAGCGGCAGCTTCGTCTTTGGCCGAGACGAGCGTTGCATGCTTTGGAAACAAGACCTGTGTTTCCCGGACTGGGCGTGGGTCTATGAAGCCGGAAGTGATACTTTCGCCGGTTTCCTAAGTCGTTTGAAAAGAGTGGCACACGAAGATAATCTCGAGATCGAGTTCGTGTGCCTCAGGGGACCTGAACAAAACGATCATATATCGCCACCTGGTCCAGAGGAATTTTGGTATGGTTCTAGCACCTTGATCATTAGTGATGCGGCTCGACTGGCAAACTATCAGGGCTCCTCCGGCTACATGAAGGATTTCACGTCGTACACTAGATGGAAGGGACTACGCTTCGAAGATAAGTCTTTAAAGATGTGGATCCGGAATAAGATGCAGCTTAAACTGGAGACTAACTATACCATCCAGCCGCAAGAAGCCCGGGAGATGCTTGAGGATGGGGCTGAATTTGTGAAGCGAGCTACTGATCAGACTCTCGAGTCAACAGTCAATGACTTGAGAAATATCATCTACTGCCAGCGCCACATCAAGGATAAGACATATACCATTCGTTTTGTAAAAGCAGAACGTCAGAACTCCAAGCAATGGAAAGACTATACGAGCTCTAGCGAGCTGCGTCAAGCCATGAGCAGTAGCAGATGCAGCAAGCAATTGAAAATGGTCCTAGATGAGATTGCGCTTAGTGCCGACATTCTATGGGAACACAAGGCACAGTGGGTGGAGAAAATGAAGGCTCGGAAAAGTGAACTGGTCACGTGGGACTCAATTGAGGATCGAGTCCCGGCAGAAGTACCGGCAGAAGTATCGCCAGATGACGAGCGAAACGGTGAGACCGACCAACAGGAAGAAGCAGATGGCGTAGAAAGAAAGGAGCAAGAATCAAGTGAACACCACGATGTTCAATCGGTGCAGGACGACCCAACACAGGAGAGCCAAGGAAAGATAGGGAAGCGGAAGCGTTCCATGTCAGGAGCGGTTTCCTTGCCAGCTATTGAGAGTCCGAAGATGAGCGAATTTATAGATGGAATTGACTGCGAAGGACAGGCTGAAGAGGAAGATGCCACCGGTAACGACAATTAATTGGCCGAGAAGAGAGAAGAGCACGCGACATCGCCAGACGAAATGGAGAAGGGTGATCCGAAGGATGAGGAAGAAGGCTAAGGTAATCCTATCCTTCCCATTCCGCCCTAAAGATCAATCTGCAATAGACCCAGCGCACAGAGCTTTCCAAATGATCATTGCTCTGTTGTTCCAGGCCATAGGTGTTTTCGTAAGCGCGGATTACTTCAGGCCGAGCATCGTCCGTTGATGAGTACGCTCGGTCGGAATACCGTTGGGCATGCAGTGGTCTTCAAAACTCTAATCCGCCCACTGTGAAAGCGTCAAGGCATCGAATTGCGCTGTCTGATTTGCAATCTGCTTTTTATGCGAATACACTTATGACTGGAGTCATAACAAATGCTTTCCACCGTCGGTCAGTCAGTCATATTTCCGTCATTTCATTTTTGAGAAATACACTGCATCTATCGCCAACACATGAATTAGCATCTTTTTGAGCTTTGTAGCAGTTGACACTCTGAACGGGGCCACTCCCGCCCTCCAGTGTCATCTCCTACGGCTCACCTACTCATACTTCTCTGTTATTTTGACCTCTGTCTAACGTCGCCTTACTAAATTCCGCAATTTCCTGTCTACTGCGCCCACAAGTGTCTCCTATATGAAGCCAGCAGTAGCCACGGCCAGGAATTGCTCAAGGTTCCCACAGTGACGTACTGTCGATGTTTATCAAAGGTTAGTTGGGTAAAACACAGCTTGACCCGCATTCCCTTTGGTGACATCTGAAGATCTCCAGCTGCGACTCAAGCTATTGCTACTAATTACGCTGCGAGTAGTGACCTTGATAACGATTCACACTAGGAGCCGAGAAAGGCTGAAAAAGTGTTGATGCGCAACCATGTTACAGCAAGACCTCGAGGTATCTAGACCCCAGCAACATCCTAGGGTATTCCATTGACCTACGCCAGAGGACCGGCTAGCAAGTCCATGCAGCAATTTTACTAGGCACAGCAACAGCCGGCTTTGCTGTCATATAATATCTGCAAGGGATCAACCAGCTTTCGAGAGAGCATTTCATCATATCAAGTTTGATCGGCTATGTGGAGCCAACCACAAGCTTCCATGCCCCAACACTAGCAACCCTTTAGACTATTGCGACCTAAGGCCATGGGTACTTTAAGCTTCCGGCAAGCGAAGACCGACGATGTCCGTACTCGCGCCGCCAGGTTTGACTTATTCCGCCAATCAACGATCGCAGATCCATTGGATTGGGCAGATCAGTGCTTTCCACATCGTGAGGATAAGCTGAATCAGGAAGATGAACAAGGCATACGGCAGGAGTAAGGCTTTCAGATCATGCCTGCCGTTGCGAAAGGGCACCACGCTGCGACTTCCTCAGACAGCAGCCAAGCAGCCAAAGACTTGCGTACATTGCAAGGCGAAGGCCGAAGGCGCCCCCGGGGCATATAGAATGGGTCCGCCCCCAGTATATATGCTGCGAAGTCTCCCACGTATCTCGGAACTATCAAGGTCGACTGTTGATCGGCCGACCAACATTTAGAAGCTATTGGCATACTTTCAACGCCTGCTGGACCGTGCTATCATCCCGGAGACACTTGTGAAGATGGTGCATTCATTCTCTTCTGGCTCCTTACCTTTGCGATTGCCCTCTCCAGCATCAAAGAAGTCCAAAGTACTGACAAGGAAGCCACCCGTACTGGGTCTTTGATACACGCTGCCCTGAGGTCTTACATGTCAAAGTCTCTGCATTACAGATTCACCTAGGCTTTACAGCGCTTTTTGGTGGGTCTGTCCAAGAGCTCAGCAACCAAGGACTTGTGGACTTCTGGATGAGATCAAGTGACCATACCACGGCAGCGCAACATACACTGTCGTATATCTCCCGTTTATCCCCCTCAAAGTTTCAGTCATGGCTAATGGAAATCCGAAAGAGCTATTCTTCCCTTCTTTTTCCTGGCAGAATCAGCGAAGGATGCTCCTCTGGGTTGTGTTCCCGTCTTTGCAAACGTGATGGTGTATTGATGCAGAGAGGTGGACGGCAAAGACGCCCAAAAGGCGAAGTGCGATGCTACGCATCACTTAGAGCTTGTAAGACAGGGTGGCGGAAATATCGAAACCCCGTGGCGCGTGGCGAGCCTGATGGCGAATATTGTTCGTCAAGATAGATATTAAGAGTTTTGGGTTGAATCAGATGGTGATACTTAAGTTCGAGGGTAAAGAGACAAAAGTTGAAAGAGGATACAATGTCAAAATTGCAGGTAGCAAGGAAGGATGGTTTTCTACTTGCTAGGGAGAGTAATCATATCCCTCGCATCAAGAGCTGAAGCGCCATTGTGACACTCGCAATCCAGCTCTGGCTTGATCGCGGGTAGCGCGCGTTTCGTCTAAATGTCGCAATGGCTCATCTAATGCAAGTTATCGAGCTTGTTATAACGTGTTCTCTCAGGAGCACAGATTCGATACCTATCGTCTTTGCATCATCGTTGCTTATCGATCGCGAAGATAGCATCACGATCTCTTCTGTACCGGTAAAAGGAGTCTACAGCCCAGGCGAAGCGCAAATGCCGCTATAAGCGGACCGGCGAAGAGGGTGATGCAATCCGATTGCCTAAAGTATTCTACGTTCCCTGTCCAGCACCAAGTCCTCGAAGTACAACCAACGGGGAGACAGCTTTTCAATATGACTTCATCGTCCGCTGTCGCAGTCGGCATTCTTTATTATCTCAAACAATCCCTTATCAAGGACAAAGGATGAGAAGACGAGATTGCTGTTCTGTGGGGTAATCAAACTGATACGTCAAATCATCATGGCTATTAGTGAAGAACGCTGAAAATTTAATATTCCCGCTCTGGGTCTGTTGGAGCTCTGGACATGGCCACTTAATTGTGGACAACCCATCAATGAACCCCTGAACGTTTGAGAATCCGCGGATATTATGCATGACATCCATGCGCTCGGAGAATGCATGCGATGATGGATACTCATATGATCAACAATTGGCGCAGGTCGCAAACATCTTCTCAGTACCGCCAGCGCCCGACTCTCCCTGCCCCAGTGGAATCTGTGGGGCTCGTAGGTTAAAAGTGGGTAGATCCCACCTTGCGTGGGTTTTTCATTAACCATGACTTCTCCCAGACTGTTGACCGCGCTGATTCCTGCTCTTCTTCTTCTGGTACCATTGCCTGCTCGAACTCTTACGGTCCCAGTCCTCTCAACATCGTTAAGGCCAAATGCTACTCTTGGTACCATTCGGCAGCGTTGCAATTCTTTTCCGCACTGGATCGGTGACGGTGTTTCCTTAGCCGACTGCAAGGGGGCGCTCGAAGAGCTACTGATGGACGACGTCCTACCGCGGAGGGGACAAGGATACGAATTTTACACTCGCGGCGCACCGAGACTAGATTTTCCTTTACCTCTTGTGGTTACTCCAAGGACGCATGAATATCGTGGGTCTCGTGAAAGAAAATCCAGTGGTGCCAAGGCGATTCTAAAGGTGGCTTAGGCACATGTATCGTCAGCATTGTTATGCTCGATAGAGTTGACCCTAGTGAATTACCGAACTATGCGCCGAGCTCTAGACCATCTAAGTCAGACGTTGCAAGCTTCAACGACATCTACGGGGTGGCGCTGAGTATTCTCAGCGAATGTGTGCGGAAGACAAAGATACCGAAAGTGGGCTGGTCATCTATAGGTACGTCGCTTGGCCTTTGGATAGTAGAACAATCGTTGCTATCGCGTGACACCAATCAGTGGTAAAGTGCTGACGTGCAATGTCTTAAAGGGAGGAAGAATAGCATCGGAGTCTTCATTCTGAGAAAAGGTTCCGATCTCGAGAAGTCTTTCGTGAGGACGACGATGCTGGCCGTCAATGAAAGCTCGCTTCTTTCTCCAGGAAGCTCAACCTATCCATCCTCCAACTCAAACACGGCTACCGCTTAGTCGTATAGCTAGGTGCATTTTCTGCAGCTCTTAGTATTTGGCGGTTGTATGAATTGTAATCTTTCGAAGGATATGTTCAAGCATCAGGGGTTTCTCGGTGCCTGAGCTCAACAGATAAGACAACAACGCCGGCAAATTGATAAGGGACTAAGGAGAACAGCACTTGGGAAAGGAATCGGCTACAGAGCCGGATACATATTCAATGATTGGCTGCAGTCCTCTGGAGTTGTGGGTTCCCTCGTGCCTCGTTGCTGTGTTCAATAATCCCGGTTCACAAACCCAAATTTCTGCTAGACTCTTTACATTCCTCTTCAAGTCCACTCGAAAGGAGTTAATCTCTTCCATGTTGGGATGTTCATGAACGAATGGCTTGGTATGTTGTTCTTTCCTTATAGGCAACGTTACATTCTTCAAGATCGCCAGGCCTTCATCTTACCATTTTGCTTGAGGACATAGCTGGACTTAGAATGACTTGTGCCCAACACCGCGAACGTGAATGGGGTTTCTCTTCTCTAATTACTAAAGATGTGAGATATAACATCCTTCATGGTTGCTAGGTACGCTAAACAATGCCGTTGGCTTCCTGCGTCTTTGTTGGCTTTCTGACAATACTCTGTCTATGTTGTTCAAGTCTTGAGAAGGTCCATGTAGCAGAATCACCCATTTGGTCTCTGCTATCAAATTTGTAAGGACCCACTGTTCGAATGTCTTCGCTGTCTGCCATAAGTAATCTCAAGTTTGTGGCCATTCGACTTCCAATTGGACTCCGCCCAAAGCAAAGCAGCACCACAACATCAGCCATATCAACACCGCCGTACGAAGGCAAGTTCGCAACAAGTTACTCATCGAGACAACAATGGCCACCGTCGCAGTAGACCGTCTGCCTCCTCTGCTGAGTCAGGTAGCTCGTTCAACCTCTGAAGATTTCTCAAGTCTAAAGACGAATTTTTTGACCCAGCCTCACATCAAAGATTATACTTCCAATCCCAGGAAGCATCTGGCCTTCACGCTGCCATGCAAGGTCTTTCTCATGAGCGACATCAAGCTCAAGCATTCGCCACTTTCTTCCTTTGCCGTCTCCGAACCCCTTCGTCTCTTCTTTTCTTAAGCTGTCGAGAGTATGCCAGAAGAGAGATCTTCCAGCCGCAGGTGAAGCAATATCAGGTCGGATCCAACTTGGCTGCAGCGCAGCTACGAGGCTACGCCAAGAAAGAAGAACCCTTCATATCAGGCGCGGAAAAGTCCGGAGGTGCTATTTATCATCTCGGAGATAGCTGGTGTCGATCTGGTGCCGTGTCTGGATTGAGAGATTGGCCACATCAATTCATTGAGCACTACTCCCGCAAGAAACGAACATGGAACCGCCGAGAATCGGTGTCTTAGTCTGAAAGCAAGGAGAAGGGAAAGCCCATCGTCGACTGGCATACTGACTCGTACATTTGCGTGGTAGTCACGGTGCTTAGCGATTCTACTGACATGATAGGTGGGGGGACAATGCCTCGCAAAGGGACGGCAACACCATGAAAGTCCGAGATCCACAGATGGGGTATTCGGTGAGCCTTGAAGGCCCATATATCGAGCACAAAGCCCTTCGCGCGTTCGGATCCAACGAGCGGATCACTTCCCTGACTTCATTCCGCCCAAGGAATCTTTATCTGCCAGATAAGACTGTACCCATGACTGTCAGGTTGGTTTTGAATCTCGACCAGCTGTATGGTCAATATGCAGAGTATCGCTTTGAATTCCTGCAGAAGCGGTCGGAAGATCAAATCAAAACGATCCGAGACACTAGCAGTGTCGACTGTTACCAATGCCGGACGCTTGACTTCATTGACGATAGAATTTGCTCGTGGTTTGGAGTGATCTTACTCTGCGAGGTATAGGATGTCCCTGTATTGTTTTGCGGACTTGTGAAGTACAAACCCAATTAGTACGGAAGCACGTTATTCGGACACTGACTGATGCGTATTATCTGGTGTTGTATCCAGTGCTCTTTAGGTCTCAACAGAAAAGAAGAGAGAGCAGTCGAAAGCTGTTAGGATCTTTCGTGTGTGATTCTTACAGCGCTCACGTATGTCCATAGTCTCCGTGAGTTTCGTGAGATATAACAACGCCTGAACACAGCGCCTTCCTTCCCGTCCCGATCGCTCATTTGCTCATCTATGCTTTTAGTTGCGCCGTCTGCTCTGTAATTTAATCAACTCCAGAGACCCTGGCTTCACCCAGCGCAGTGGGGCTGTCATGGGAGACATCCCTGCTGATCTCATCTGCATTCTTCTCATCTCTCAATACCGCCGCAGGTAGCACGGCAGCGGCAGCTGTCTCGGGGTCCATTTTCTTTTCCTGCCAATCAAAGCCTTGCCCCGTACTCAGAACCTGATTCAAATCATGCTCTAATGCTGATGAAGATCGTAGATATGAGAGCCAGGCCGCCAATCCACACATAAGCGCCCAGATGGGGCGGATACTATGCGACAAAGCCGTATTGAGAATCGGCTTCGTGGGATCGCTATTAGGCATGGCGTCGATGGGGCGGATGAGAGAGACGACGTCAAGACTGTAGGGTGTTGCAGAACTTGCTAGGGCGGGATAGCTCCTTAGATTAGCGGCCATGCGGTTCTGGAACATGACGCAATCGATAGTAACGCCGATGGTTTGCCCGAAACAGCGGAAGAAAGTGAACATGGCAGTCCGCGATGGCGGATTTTGTTTGGTGAAGCAGAAGCCTGGATCGCGAGAGCCATTGCAGGAAAGAGAAGACCGATACCGATGCCGGAGACGAGCATTAGGAAGATTCAGGTCGGAATGGAGATTGTAGATGAGAGAAGGTAGCGCAGGCCGGAGCCCAAGGTCGTGAGAATATAATCGACACGAAGTGCTCAGCGGTAGTTGCCTGTTCTGGCGGAGATAACGCCGACGATAGCGGCACGAAGACGACGGTGAGGGAGTGTGGTAGGGTGGAGACACCGGCAAGAACTGGATTGAAGTCTTAAGCCCCTTCGAAGACGAGAGGCACGTAGTAGAGGATGGATTAGAGAATGATGCCGTGAATCCAGATAAGGAAGTAGGCAATGTTGGTGTCTTTGTTAATGAGTATGTGAAGAGAGAGAAAGATGTGTTTGGCAAATCTGGCTTCATAAAAAATAATGAGACAGAGACCGAAAATTCCAACGATTATGAAAACGAGAGTATGCCAGCTGTTTCAGACATACATAACACCGCTTCAAGTGATGGCGACAGGAACGGACGTCGGAGAAGCGAGGAAGATGACAGAGCCGACATAGTCGATTTCGAGAAATCTCTGTTTCAGAGACAGTTTCAGCTTTCGAGTTTCAGAAAGACAATAATGCCGGCGAAACCAATAGTCACAATAGATAAGTTGAGATAGAAGATTCAGCGTCAGGCATTTGATTCGGCAAGAGCATCTCCGACTAGCGGACCAGTTCCACTATCAATGGCTCAGACGATACTGATGAGCGCGAAGTAATTGTCTCGCTCGCGGAGAAGTATCGTATCAGTAATAAGAATTTCCGTCAGAGCGATAATGTCTCTATCTTCTGTATCTTGAATAGAACGACCGACGAGCATCTTGATGAAGTTGTTTGCTACCGCGCAGACGATGGAGCCGACAGTGAACAAGATAAGAACGAGAAGGAGCATTGGGCGACAACATTAGAGATAACAGAAAGCGACGAAGTTGGGCTGCCATATCATGAAGACGAGGAGAAATGAGGTTCCGGTTCAGAAGACTTCAATTGCGTTGCCGTGAAGAGCGATCGTAATAGTTAAGAGTATGTCAATAGTTGATTTTTGGGTTCGGGCTAAGGAAAGTGCCCTGATCGTTGAGTAAGTGCTTATCGGCAAAGCTACAGAAACGATGGTGGCATCTAAGACTGTCGTCAGATCGAAGATAGCTATTGATGTAAAGACCTAGAAGTCGTCATTCTTTTGAACTCCTCGGACTCTTCAGAATGTGTCTTTGGATTCTCTTCCGAGCTCGACTTGACTGATGACTTTTCGGAATTCTCCGTTATCTCCGGCTTGCTCGTCTCTGAGCCCACTGGCGCCTCCATAATTGCTCGTTATGCCAGTATTGCTGAGGAGCAGGTGGAAGGAAGGAAGGAAATGTCCTGATAAGAGTGAGATGGCTGTTATCGACAAAATTCCATATTGAGATCACAGAGGAGAAAAGGACAATGTGTATAGGTGTAATGCATACTGGAAGGGATGCAACGTGTGTTAGGCGTGCCTCTTCTTTGAGACTGAATGTAGATAGATCGGCGTGAATATTGACCCGAGGGCCGAGCATTGTCTGGAAAGTCAACGGGGAAACGGGAAAACGGGAGCGCTATCTGATCGGCAGAATAAAAGCTTCCTCGTAGCCTTTGTCAATCTTGATGCATCTGCTGACAGGTCGGGACAATCTACGACTTTCGTTTCATTGGGCTCAGCTGCAGTCAGCATTCAGCCTACCTCAGTCGGGCCCAGTCAGGCGCGCTACTCAGACGGGTGACTCGGCCCTGCAGGCATGATGTAAGCGCGGTGCTCTTTGATTGGCGCTGAGAAAGCCCCCCAGAGTGGGGCTGTGAAGCAGGTATCCCAGAGCAGGATTGAAACTTGAGAAATCATTCTCGAGATTATTGAGCCTCAGAAAAGTAGAAAGGTCTGATTACGCGTTGCACGGGGCCATACCCCGTACAAAAGCACGATTCTTGATTAAGACAAGGTTAGGTTTGCGGCCCGTTGGTCCCTGTGCCGCTCCGAAATTTTCAGCGGTTGGGTGATGTAGCGGAAAGTGTCGTAAGACGTCTAAACATCATCTGAAATTTTGAATGCTATGTTCCGCAATGAAACCTACAAGTCGCCTGCGCTCCTTGGATTATTGAAGCTTACTTGAAACATAGCAAACTTGAAGCATACTGTGATGGCTCAATATGACCTCACAGATATTGTTGGACCTGCTTCTCGCTCCATTCCCAGAACTCCTCTGCACGTCCATTCCCACCCTCGCTCTTACGCTTTCCAGAAAGGTCAAGGTCCTTCTTCAGAGCCCCAAATCGGCCAAAGGGAATGACTTGAAAGTACCAAGTCAGTATAGTGTAGAGGAAGGATACTCTGATACCTACTCCACGAGCCAGTCTTCTTGATCGTAACTTCCGGCGACAGTCCGGCGAACAGCTCGCAGTACGCGCCATTGATAGGATCTTTGAGCAGGCCGATGATGACGCCTTGAATGCCGGACAGATGGCGCTGAAGGTCAGTTTTGAGGAAGCCCGGGTTTAACGACTACGCGCAACTGTGGTCAGTCTTTCTTCATCTACAAGTGAGGAACATGCTGTGCATACCACGCTGATGACGCCGTCGTCTCGGTGGCGCTTTGCGAATTCGTTGCTGTAAAAAATGTTGCCGGCTTTGCTAGTCCCATACTTGGATCAAGCCGATGCGTCCTTCTTGTAATCGAGATTGTTCATCACGACTCCCCCCTTGGGTGCGGTAGTTTCTGCAGCCGATGATGATAGCCAGACCACTCTGACACTATCCTTCGGCGCAGTTCTGGCAGTTTGAATCAGGAGAGGCGTCAAGAGTTTCGTGAAAAGAAATGGACCTAGACAGTTGGTTCCAAGCTGAGCTTCATGATTCTGTACCGTTTCGAGCCTTGTGGTGGAACCATCACCCCAGCATTGTTTCACAGTACATCGAGCTTATTTTCTTTGGAAAGGAACGAACTGGCAGATCGTTTCACGGATGTCAGGTCGTTAAGGTCAAGGTGGTGGAAACCCAGCTCCCCTTTGCTTCTTGAAGAGCTGCTTTCAATGGACGATATGGCCTTCGTGGCCTTCTGCTCTGAGCGAGCGGCAATGTACACTTTGGCATTGTGCGCGTAAAGTATCTTCACAAGCTCGAAGCCGAGCCCTGAGGCACCGCCAGTGACAATATATACCTGCGGAGCTATAAGAGTGACTGTTTGGCTGGCAAAAAGATCACGTCAGTGGAATACGGGTCTTGATTCTCGTACCTTGCCTTCCAAGTCTGGGAGTTCTTTCTCTGTAAATTTGGCAGCGGGAGGGAACATTTGCCCCACTTGACCAGACATCTTAGAGGACCTTGAGCGGAGTACGGTTCTGTTGAAATTCCTTCTGTCAATAACAAAGGGCAATGTGAGAATTCATGAAGCAAGAACAGGAATTAGAGATTTCTACGTCATGCCGTGGCTTACCTTTGCAATATTAAGTTGCGTGGTCGGGCTTAGTCGGACTATCGAGCAAATGGTGTTTCACCAGTTTCAAGGAGGAGCGGTTCCAGCTCTGCAAAGATATACGATCATATATGGCGCGGATCTCATGCAGGAGCATTCGTCACGTGATATGAGACGGCGTGTCTCTTGCTTCCTTCCCGTCGGCATAACGCAATCCGTAGGAAGTCGCGGAGTAGTTCCGCATATGTAAATGTACAAAGACTTACTGTTACCCTTCTAGACATCTCCGCTTCTCTATGAATCTCAGCAAAGAGCGAAGAGGCTCGGGAGAGGTAATCAACGCGAGAATCACACACCCTGCTTAAATTGTAATGCATTTTGGCCGGTAGTCGTGTTGCGCTCTGGTGTGACGTGTACTGGTATCAAAGCGGGAAGCAAATTCATTATACATTTTTGAATTGCTGATAGAGTTCAATAACTAGAGATCACCTATAGTTGAAAGATCAGCTTGATTGAATGGTGTACCGGTAAAAACTAACTTCGGAAAGCCATACCTTGTGACATGACTGGATTTCACCATCAATTCTTACACTTGATAACGCCACCTTAGAAAGCCCAGCAACTGTCGACTTCGACATATCAGATATTTGTTTTCCGTGAACATGCACGAGCTTCAGACCACGTTCTGGGTCCACTGTATCGGCGGAAGATTTCCGGAAGCCGAAGACGGAAGACGACCTGGAGCGTACGGTACTCCAGTATGACTGTAAGACCTGGTCCCAGAAGCTCGGAAGTATTTGAGCGCAAATGCAGATGAGGCCGAGGTATATTTCGAGAGAATTGGCATTGATGGTTTAGCACGAATTATCTGAGATGGCGGATAAAGGGCTATCGAAACACTTACGCCCATACCGCAAGTGTATACCTTTTCCAGCTGACGTCCTTGTCAGCAGGGACTTGAAGAGTGATGGCTAAAGGTGCAATGCTGTAGGCATTAACATTAGAAATATATCAGCGATGATCACTCTGAGCTTTAATAATCATAGTCGTATCAATGATAGAGGAATAAGTTAAGGGGGAGGCCATCTCACAGTACACCAAGTCCGAACAAAACCATCAATCGCAGTTTCGGCCGCAGCTTAATATGCAAAGACCAAACAAGAGGAACAGGTAAGATGAGGATGTACAAATCGCTCATGACATTAAAGATAGCAGTGATGGAGCCACTGATGTGGTTAGGTAGGCAGTGACCTAGTCGTCTTGGATCCCAGTCCTTTTGCACCGGGTTGCAAATGAAGATTTGATGGAAAAATTCGGCAATACAAGTGGCGGTGCAGACAAAGACCCCTGCATAGCAAAGCCATCTCATAGTGTTGCTAGGGTGAAATACCCGTCTAGATGACCAGTGAAAGGCCAATTTGTTAGTCAGCCAAACGGATGTAGCTTCAATCTCGCTGATGAAGAGCTATTAAACGTCGAGATGTACGGTACTGTTCGTCGACGCTGTCGAGACGCTTTCAAGGTGGTGTAGATCAGATTTACCGTGGAAATCACAGACTCGGTATACCATTAAAGAAAGGTAACTATCCCGTGATGACCGTATGACAAGCGATCTGCTGCTTATATTTTATTGAAATTAGCAGCACGTGATAAAGTTCACGAATAAGGTAGCTTGCTATGTTGTGAGAAGACATTCCAAGTCTTGTCGTTTTTTGCCTAGAACGCTCCTGTGGTGTCTCCCAACAATGAAATATATAGAGCGTTCTCGTTGCTTGCCTCTTTCAGTATGGCCCTGAGGTGACGTTTAGTGGGACAGGATCTTGCCAGCTGTGGTGTTTCTCGCTGTGAACGCGTCCAGAAGAATGGTAGTCAGCATTCGACTACACCTCCGGTCATGGCGGAGGCTGGCTGAAGATAAGTGACGAATTTCCGTGGCCACAGAGCTATTTGCATGGGGTACGCAAGAGATCTCATCGTATTGCTGAAGAGATGATTTTGTGTCGGAATTGTTGTAATACTTGTCATGTATGAGTCTCGATTGCAGCATTGTGCGAAATGAATACACTCTGCATGACTCGGAATGGAAAGACCAACGTATTTCTTGCTCGGGTGCCAGAGTTTACTGGTTTAACAGACGGCAAGGGTAAAAAGTCCATCCATCTCAACTAGCGGTGTTGCTTCATTGCATCAGGCTTTCTACCGCCAGTATCCTAATACATGCCAAGCATACTATTACTAGCATGCCAAGAATCTGGGCAGTCTAGCCCAATATAGCTAGTAAGGCAAATGTTCGTGACGGTAGAAAGCCTGATCGCTAAATGCAAAAAACAGGCATCTCGATCTCCAGGGGCACTTTTTGAACAATCCGTCCTTTTATATTTCTACGCAACACTACGCACTGAATGTATCTATGTAATAAATCTCGTCGCGAGCTCTATATAATATCTAGCGACGAACGTGGAGATATTATACATAGGTACTTTGTAATGTGGTTGCCTGGTGTACCAAAAAAAAGTTGCCAAAATCAAGACATGCAGTACTAGATGGGCCGATCCCGAACGAATGTTTTGACGCCTGTTTAAATTAGTAGTAACTCTCCATACTTACTAGTTTAAAGGAAACCAAGGCGGGCTCGCACGTAGACTGACCGTCAGTTCGGTTTTCGGTTCCAACTTCTGGAACCGACCCGAACCAACTATCCAACTTTAGGAATCGAACCGAAAACCAATTCGGTTCCAACTATTTTGGAACCGACCCGAATCGAATCGAGTCGATTTTCGGTTTCAAAAATTGAAATCGAATCGAATCGCCAAGAATGCCAAGAATACTAAAAATAGTATAAATTTAGTTAAATATAGATTTTTTTAATTATTTTCTAGGTAATGCACAATAGTAATACATAATATAAAAACAATCTAATATATTTATCAATTAATTTAAATAGTAGTCTTGACAATTCGATTCGATTTTTCGATTCGATTTTCGATTCAACTTTTGAAATTGAATCGAATTGTCGATTCCAACTTTAGAAATCGAATCGCCAAGACTTTCGATTCGATTCGAATCGAACTCGATTTCCCGAACCGACGCGATCAGTCTACTCGTACGAATTGTTTGCAATTGATTGTTTTAAATAATTGACGCAAAAGATCAAGTAACGACGACAACAATGTAGACTAGCCTGACCGTCGGGTCGGGTTTCGGTGGCAAATTTCTTATGTAATCGGGCTCGGGAACTAAATTTAAATAAAAACTTTGAATTTAAAACCCACATAACTTCCTTGTATTTTACTCGTATTTTTTCAAAATTACCTCATTTTGTAGAGAATTTAGCGCACTTTCAAACAAAAAAAGAATTACTTGATTTGGACTAGTCTACGTAGCGCAATTAATTAAATAAAATTTGGGTTGGGTTAAAAATTCTGTCCGAATCCTCGGGTCGGACAAAAAATTCGTGCCAAGACCCGACCCGACGGTCACACTAAGTCGTAGACTACTTACAACCAAAGTGATCTCGTTCGAACCCTAATATCTATATTACAAAGCTCCGAGCTATGTAGTTTATAGATATTAGATAGTGTTGTCGAGATAAAAAATAAAACGCCTGTACAGACAAGCAAGCAGACAAGCAGGCAGACAAGCAAGCAAGCAAGCAAGCAGGCAAGCAGACAAGCAAGCAAACAAGCAGGCAAGTAAGAGAAAAGTTAACAATTAGGAAATATCTCTTACCTTGCTAACAATATAGAATGATAACAATAGGAGAAACTTACATATCCCAGATCTATCTCCAATGTTGAAAATGTAAACAAGAGCAAAATTGCGCCCGGTGGTGATTGACAAGGATTAACGCGTGTTCAGCGATCAGGCTGGCATTCGCGATCTTATCAAACAACGCTAAAACGTAATGCTCTTGGCATTACATGCTTGGCACGTTATGTAACAACACTCGCAAGCGGATGTCGAGCCTGATAACAATGAAGCAACTAGCGGTGCGACTTTGCCGACGAATTAGACGGAATCTCGGGACATTTCTCTTTCGGGCTAGTACATCCACTTACCAATTGAGCCTAGCGTGTACGGTCGAACGCTAAGGTACCTTACTTTACTTTACTCTACCTTGAGCTGAGCGGTGTAAAGCTGACACTGGTGGCTTGATGGACCCAGAATTTAGAGCAGTGCAGAGACTCTCTCAGACTCACCCCTTTCTCACATCTATTCTGACATCTTGTAAGTTCGGACTGCTACATACCGCACCAAAGACTCCACTGCACTTCAGCGAAATTCCGATGCTCTTACTAAGGTAATGATATCGTCAAGTACGATGGACTCTCTGATGAGATTGGCCCTTGTCCTACATCTTGTCATCGAGACGATAGCAGCCATCAATTTCTTTCTTCGACCTTCATCGACCCTCGCGGCACCCCAGCCACATAGCCATGGAGTCATCCGTCAATACGCCATTCTACTCCTGAGTACCAATATTATTGTAGCGGTGATTCTGAACCGCGCAGTCTCCGATAATTTTACTGAGCAGATCGCTGCAGCAGTAGCTCTTTATCACGTGGCGCCTTTGGTTCGAGCCGTGTCCAAGATTCGTGGAGGAAAGTCCGATGACGCTCTCGGAGGCCCCTGGCTTCATGCTTTTTCTCATCTGGTCTGTGCAGTAAGCCTTGTGGCGGCATCATTTCACCTTCACTAGGCGCCACGATGTTACGAGTCTAAGTATGCGGTATTTGTCCACCCCTGAACAATAATGTGCACCTTTGGATCGAATGCCAAAAGAGTATCGGAAGGAGTTGGCCTACAGACGACATCGCGCTTGATGCTTCCACTTCTCTGGCCTTGCCACACTCCCCTTGGATCTACAAGTAGGAAGAATATGTTTGCAAGACGCAAGACTTTGGGGCATGTGAGAAGCCACAGATGCTGGTGGTAATACTATTAAGCCAAGTGGTCGCCGAAGTGTAAACCCTCTTTGCTCATCACCTCGTCGTCGTACAGTCCAGACTCAGTATTGTCGCGGCCTCGACCGTGCCATCGTCGACAGCCTACAATTTACAGTTTCGTAAAGGAAGACGTAGCGTTCGTCCTGATCGTCCTCAACCGGGTTTTTATCCAAGTCACCACTAGCAAGCTCCTTTAGGCGTTGGGCTCTCTTCTCGGGATCGGCGTTCTTGGCACCTTTCTGATAGAACTCGATCATGGATGCGCGAGTGTCGATGTTTCCTTTTGATTTACGATATTCGACAGCATGGTGGATTATAGATTGTACGTGATCGTGGATATACTTGCAAGCTTCGCTATACCTTCGACCATGAGATAACCAATTGAAATTGCCGAAGCGGGTCTTCTGCGCGATACAGCCTGGGGCGTAGTCGAAGGCCCAAGAGAATCGCTTGCTTTGTTCTGCAGCGTCAGGACTGAGAGAATTAAGGGATATCCCGAAGAGAAACTCGGTTGCTGTGTCCATGGTCTAGCGGAAAAGAGATCAACGATCCTCAAATGAACCAAGAAAGGGGATAACGAAGATAGTTGATGATGCAATACATACCATACGGAAGAAGAATTCTTGGATGTTGACGCGAGACCCATCACCAGGAAGCTGATTCACCATGGTCATGACATGGTGCTCCATGAACTTCAAATCTCCAACCTGCTTCACGAAATTTGGACGAATCAAAGCTCTAGAGTGCTCCCAATAAGTGCCGTCCGCATTGAAGATGCCATGTCCCAGAAGCTTGACCGTAGCCTGTCGGGGCCTGTCGGCGGAGCTCTCCAATGTCAAAAATTGAGCAGCTAAAACAGCCTGTGCATTCTTGAATTCGTCAGTAAAGACCACCTTATCACCAAGAACGTCCGACGTAAATGTATGCGAAATTCGATTGAATCGGTCTTGTAGGTTCTGAAGCTGATGATTTCCCCTACCGGCGAAGATGGTGCTGATAACGAGATCAAGCCCGAGGAAAGGATCCCAGTGGCGATCGGCCTCTGCTGGTTTGGTGCCATGGGTCCGTGAGTACTTCCGAGAAACGATCAAACGCGAGATCTGAAGGTAGGCATAGTAGAAAAGGAGAGAGGTACTGAGACCCACGGTGGTAAGGTACACCGGGGACGGCATGATGCACTGACAACGAAGGCAGGGACAGAAGCACAATGAAGCAGACCTGACATCCAAGGATGGCGGAGACGCTGAATGGGCCTTGAATCAATGAGACTGAGATACCACCGTGCAAGCGTCGTAAGCTTGTGCACAATGAAACGCACTGATAGTCCACATTCTCTTGGAATAGGGGAAATTTAGCCGACAATCAGTCCACGGTAGGAGCACAGGTACGACAGGAACGAGCAGGTGAGATTGTGGAGTACCGAAATCGCCAACCTGTTGGTCGAGACAAGGGACGAAGTCGGGCTTTGCTTAGTCGGGTGCTTGGATTGCCAGCGTAAGCGTATCCAACCATGGTATTTTTTGCAACATTGCAACCGAAATCCGCAGTGGTACCTTCCTCTTCTGAGACTCAATCCTGAACTATACCAACATCAACCTCAACAGACTATCGCTGTTGTTTCTGCAGGAAGTCTTGGTAAATGCTGGAGCGAGGAAAAGGATGGTTACCCAACCCCTTTACCAGGGTTCCTTTCCCACCTTTCAACTCAGTCCAGCCCCCGGTTGTCTGCTTGCTGTGTGACCATGGTGCCCGCTAGAATATCAGATCCTAGCGTACATCAACAACACTCCATTCTGATGATTTGCACATTGAACACGACTGTGGGAGTTGAAAAGCAGGCCTGTTGTACTAGACACCTATAATTGATTGATGAAGAAGGTGAAGGTGTTGGGAGGGCCGTAAGATCGAAATTCGAAAATGATGGAACGTGGTGCGGGCCGACGTATCTCCGAGTACTTTCAATGATGACTTTTACTTGGCGTCTTCTAGCGTCGCTATAAATATAGCAAATGCTTGGCTTTATCCTAGTAGTTATCCCCCTGCTATCTAAGTTTTGCAATTACTGCCGAGCCAAGCGTGGGACAACGGGAGGAATCTGCACTGATCCAAGGGAGCATGCGGCCGACGATTTAGCTAGACAGCTGATTAGTTCGGGCTTCGTCCGTTTCCTGGTCAGGGCGTGAAACATTAGCAGGCAATTCCCCAGCAAGACGACGTCAACCGACATTCTTACTGTATACAACGGTGACATCATCAGCAATGGTTGGAACGCGACGTCTCAATTTCAATAAAATAGCCCACGAGACTCTGTACCGCTCGAAATTGTTGGCCTTGCCGAGTAGGTACGAAGTCTCCTATTCTTAGACGCGGCTCCTTGATTGTATCCCTTTGTATTTGGCAGTCTTGACGTTGCTTTGCGATAGTTGGTGGAGGAGGAGGAAAGGGGACGTCCTACCGTCGTTCGCAAGATGAGTGAGAAGAATAGCAGTCCAATCTCCGTCGAGCAAGCTGAGGGGAAGGTATCCCCGAGGATCCCCCGCCGCAGTCTCATGCTCGACCACGGTATACTTGATCCTCATACCTTAGCACACCAATTCCCTGGCTCTGGTACCGACCAAGATCCGTACATTGTTGGCTGGACCGCCAATGACCCTAGGAATCCACTTCTTTTCAAAGATCGAAAAAAATGGCTGTGGACACTGCTTGTGGCGCTTGCAAACATGGCTGTGGCTCTGGCCACCAGCGCGTATACGGCTCCTTCGAAAGAGTTGATACGTGATTTTGGGATTAGTCAAGAGGTTTTTGAGCTGGGGCTTTCGCTCTTTGTCCTCGGCTTCGCTGTGGGGCCTCTCTTTTGGGCGCCTTTAAGTGAGCCTTATGGTCGCCAGATTGTCTTTGTGGGAACGGTGAGCGACATCCCTAGAAGGCGCCTCCGGCGTCGTCTTTCTTCCACTCAATGGTCTCCTAATACTGAATGAGGTAGTTCGTCGCTCTGACCGCCTTCAATGCCGGATGTGCCGCGGCTCCGAACATTGAAGGGCTACTCATCATGAGATTCTTGGCTGGAACTTTCGGAGCTTCTCCTTTAACGAACGCAGGTGGTGTGGTCGCGGATATTTGGCCAATCCGCCAACGAGGATTGGCACTTGTTGCGTTTTCTTCGGCACCGTTGTTTGGTCCCGTAATCGGGCCTATAATTGGAGGTTTCCTTGGCGAGAACTGCGGATGGCGATGGGTGCAAGTTTTCTGTGAGTTATTGTCAGGAATTCGGTGTTGCACTGGAGGCTGAAGGATTTGTAGTGCGATACTATCGGGCACCATGTGTATCCTTGTCGCCGTCCTCGTGCCAGAAACTTACGGACCGCTTCTTCTCAAGCGGCGGGCCCAAGCACTCACAAAAATGACAGGGGACGTACATGTGTCCAAGCTTATGAAGTACGAACCAGAAATGACACTAAGAAAAAAGCTCAAGATTGCTATGAGTCGGCCTTGGCTGATGCTTTTCTACGAGCCCATCGTGCTTGTCCTCACCATCTACCTATCCCTTCTTTACGGAACGGTGAATCTCAAACAAGCGTGTTTCATAATATGGTGGCTAACCTGTGTTAGCTTTACATGTTCTTTGGCGCCTTTCCCATTGTCTACCAGGAGCATCGAGGCTGGGATGAAGGTATAGGCGGACTTTGCTTTTGCGGGATTGCGTTAGGAATCATGCTCGGCATAGGCTACATGTTCCCAGAATACTTCAGGTACCAAAAAATCGTCGACCGACACGAAGAGACCCCAGAGTCTCGACTGCCACCTTCAATCGTGGGTTCCATAGCCATACCCATCAGCATCATATGGTTTGCGTGGTCAAACAGCCCTTCCGTGCACTGGCTTGTATCCATTGCAGCTCAGGTCCCCTTCGGTTTCGGCTTTGTGCTTGTTTATATCAGCCTTCAAGAATATCTCGTAGACGCCTATACAATCTACGCTGCTAGCGTCCTCGCCGCCAACACGATTTTCAGATCGGCATTCGGCGCAATCTTCCCTCTTTTCACGAATGTATATTTTCGGTTATCTTCTATCTGAGTCCAAGGCTGACTTTCGGCATCTAAAGTACATGTATCGAGCTCTAGGTGACCACTGGGCGTCTTCGGTTCCTGCCTTCCTGGCTCTGGGATGCGTCCCATTTCCTATCTTGTTCTATCATTACGGGAGTCGCATCCGTGCCAAATGTCGATATGCAGCAGAAGCAGCTCAGCACTCAGCAGAGATGGGGGAGGAAGTATAGAGTCCTGGTCACTGCTTCTGTCGAAGGACCACAACCAAGAAACAAATAGCGCTCTATTCGAAGTTCTGCGTATTAGTATACGCCATGGGTGCCAGGATTTTCGACCTTTTGGGAGTAACGTGTCCATCGAGCGTTCTGATTATTCTTGTCTTTGATATAGCTACATAGTAGACTGTTGTGTTAGTACTTAGTGCTTGACGTTCTAGGTTCTAGACTATTTTCGATTTTTTGCAATATTAATAATATTATCTATAGAAAGTTTAGATGATTTTAATATATAGCTTGCAAAGATATTGTATATTTAGATACAAGTTTAATTTATATAATCTTTTTCAATAGCTTTATTTAATTAGCAGCAATATCTTGATAATATCTTGATCTAGTATATCTTTATATAATTCAAAAACTTATAAAAACAAGATATTAAAAAGAACTTTTTATCTTAAGCAAAATAAAATAATTTGAAATCTTATCTATATTTCGCAATCGTAACTCTAGCAAATCTAGTAGAGAATTTTTCGAGACTTTTGTTTATGTTAGCGTAACTCTTAGATCGAGTCAAGAGTTCAACAAGTTTGTTCGATCTAGTTCGAAGAATCAAAATTAGAGATTTGTTTGTCTAATCAATCGAATCGAACTAGAAGATCTGTTCAATTGTTCGATTTAATTTGTTTGTACTAGTAGAAATCTAATTAGATTAAATTGCGCTAGCTATATATAGCTAGTATATCTTGACGTACTAGTTGAATTAGCATTTTCGAAGTATATATTGTCGAAAATCGACGCAAAATCAATATTTTAAAACTTGTCTATTCGACACAACACTTTGCGAAAGTCTTGATCGAATTAGATCGAATTTTTGACATAGATTGTAGAATCGAGAACTCTAGTTTCGAATACAATTTCTATATCTATTCGAATTCGATAGAATTTAATCGAATAGATCGAATTCTAAAAATAGTGTTTAATTTAATCTAAGAGTTACTCTAGTTTATATAGATCTAGTAGATTCGATAGATATACTAGTCTAAATTAGGCACTAAAAGAGCTTACTAAGTATTATAAATTATATTTCTATAATATTTTTGTGTCTTTTGTAATTTATAATACTTAGTAAGCTCTTTTATTATCTAATTTAGACTAATTTATTTGTCGAATCTATTAAATCTTCTTAAACAAAAGTCTCGAAAATTTGTCTACTAGATTTGCTAGAGTTACAATTTCAAGAAACTAAAAAAATAGTTAAAAAACTCGAACTAGTCTTTATATTTATTTAAAAATATTATAATTGCAAAGATATTATAGTTTGATGCTATTTATAAAAAACTAAAAATAAACAATATATTTTTTTAATATTAAATTATTAAATAAGCAACTATTAATTGTATAAAAATCTATTTAAATTTAAAAATTACTATATAAATTTTTATTTATATAATCTATTAGTAGACTAATCGCGTCGAGTCGAGTCATCGAGTTCGAATCAAATTCTCGACTCGTCAAGATCTAGATCGAGTTAGGATTTTGATATCAAAAAGTCGATTTGGGTCACGATGTTAATATCAAGTATTCGAGTCAAGTCACGATGTTAATATCGAGTATCGACTCAAATTCTCGACTCAACTCGCCAAGACATGAAGCGATTAGTAGTAGAATTTGTAGACATGAATTGTGTGTTGAATCTTATAATTTTTTCCTTACAATGTTGCATAGTATTGCAATTAAATAATGCATTTGATTTCTTTGATATTTGTATAATAACTAGTTTAAGATTATTGTAATCTCTCGATTAGCTTCATTATTATCAAAAAAAATGCATGTTCGAACAACAATTTCGTTGACACATTTGTTCGAAAAAATGCATAATCAATGTATGTAGCGAGACAATACGCTTAGTAGATAATGCAATAAGATAATGCAATAAGATATTGCAAATGACGAGAAGACGATAAAGAAAAAAATTGTTTCGTTCTTGGCGCATAGATCTCTCGAAAGTCGTAACGTAATAAATTTAAAAATAAAAATTCTTGGCATTATGACGACATTTTCGATTGCTTGGCGATTCGAGTCGATGACTCGAATCGAGTTAAGAGTCGAGTTGATATCAAGTCGAGTCACGATGTTGATATCAAGTATTCGAGTCGAGTCACGATGTTGATACCAAGTATTCGAGTCGAGTTAGAAAGTTGATATTGATTCTCGACTTAACGATCAATCTATCTATTAGTAATTTAACAATTTTTTATTTTAAATATAAGACAGAAATTAAAATAATATATTGCAAAGTTTTTATATAAAGTAGAGCAATCTAATCGATAAATAATTGTTTTATTAATTTTGTTGTTGAATAAATCTATTCTAAAGAATTACAACTAGATAATAAAACTATTTTATTTTCATAATTAATAATAGAATCTTATTAAGATATAATATAGAAAATCTATTGATTATAATTATAGACTTGCAACACTATTAGAGAATTACTCGACTAGAACTTGTATTTCTAGTTCTTTTATATCTTAAATCAATAGAGAAATATAAGAAAATAGAAGAAAATATCTAGATTAAGACAAAAACAAGTCTATAAAATTTATAGATGCAAATTTATCAATTAGAATTAGAAAAAGTTGTAAAAAAAATCGAAAATATTCTACATATATGCACAATATGCTAAATATAGTTAGAGATATAATAAGCTATATAATTTCAATCGATTTGTTGTGTTAAGATTCTCTCTTAATTGTAAAATTCGAGAACTTAATCAAAATTTAAGAAAATTCGAAAATCGAAAATAGCAAACATGAATTCTTACACTTTAAAGATCGAACTAATTAAAAACAAGATAAATATTGCAATATATATAAAGAAACCTAGATTACTAAATTAGAGTTTCGAATTAAGTATTATAGAATTTAAAATTGTCAAAACGCGTCTAGATAGAAGTTTATTATTTGCAAAAATTAGATATAATAAAGAGTTAAAGTTAGAGTTTAGAAGAGTACGTAACTATATTAAACGCAAAATATATAATAACTATATATACAATTTCTATATATTATTAGATAGAAAAGCGAAATATTAATATTTAGATTTTTATAGATAGTTAATTAACATTTTTTTCTTTCTTTCTTTATTGAGTGTACATAATCTTAGACTATAGTACTATATAGTTTACATATATTGGGCTAGTATATTACGTAACTCTATCTATTTTTCTACTATTATTATATAGTATATTAATTGTTTTTGATACTCGCTAGCATATAATTAAAAGTCTTCAAACAAATTTCAAATTCTCTTGTCTCTTTTTAAGCTCTTCTACTATTTCTAGAATCTACTTTTTTGTTGTTATTTTAGTTTTCTTTAGATAATTCAAAGCACAAGTTATATCTTTTTAAGTCGAAAATAGAATTTTTATAGTTATAACTTTAACTTTTAGCGTTCTTTTTATTAGACTTTGCTTGTTACAATAGTGTTTGTAATTCAATATTATAAATTCTTATATTTGCGTTTTTTTATATATATTTGTATATCTAGAACTATTTACTTTTTTTTTGTTCTATTAAATATTGGCGAAAATATTTGTGTTCTAGCTTTATTTGAATAAAAGTTGCAAATATAAGTTTGTTAATACTTTTTAAAGAATACTTTTTTTGCTTTCTTAATAAGTATCTAATAATTCTAGAATATATCTAGTATAATATTTGTTTTTGTTAACTTTCTATTATCTTGTTAGTTGGCTTCTTTTTGTCTTTTTGTCGATTTGTTTTCTAAGATACAAAATTGTAGTTATTGTTAAAATAATAGATAGTAGAACACTTAGTTACTTTATATAAAGCTGGAGAACTTGCTCGACTATATATCTTAATTAATACTATTAAACTCGATTATATGATATTTAATTAGATAGTATTAAATTGAATAGCAATACTATTTAATATTATATTAGATTAATTATAGTATTTTAACACTTTTATTTAATCTAAGTTTAGAAATTAATTTCTATATAAATTATATTCAATGATTTTATCAAATTCGAAATTTATCTTAAGATTTCTAAGTTTCGAGTATCTTTCTAACAAAAGTAAAAAAAGTATATAAAAGTCTTTTGTTAGCAATTTATATACAAATATATATATTTCTATAATCTTAAGATTAAGTAGAATTTAAAAAGTATATAGAGAATAGAATCTATATTAAAAGCTATATAGATATTATCAATAGTACTTAATAAACATACTATTAGAACAAAGAGAACAATAAATATAGATTTAAATAAATAGTACAAAGATTGATAGCAATAGATATAATAACTATCTAGTTGCAATTTGTTTAAAGAACTAAGTCTAATATCTATATTCGAGATTATAAGTAATTTAGTTATTAAGTTAGTTTAAGAGTTTATCGAAATTCTTCGAATATATTATATAAAAAAGCCTTAATTAGTCTATTAGCAATCTACTTCTTAATAAAGATATATTTTAGCTTAATTTAGCTATTTGCGATTTTTTGCGAACAAACTAGATTCAAATATTTATGATCTTTGTTCGAATATATTGCGCAAGATTCTTAGCGAACGCTATTATTTTCTAATTGTCGCAATATATAACAATAGCAACTAGATACAACGCAAAAAATATTAAAGAGAAAATTTTAATAGCAACAAAAGCTCTAGACGTAGATAATAAATATAGAAATAAATAGAACAATTGCAATTGCTTTGACAATATTTAAAGTTAAATAATTTTTTTAACAATCTATATTTAATCGATATACTTAAATTTGAAAATAGAAAGTGCAACAATTAATTGATATTTAAATAATTAACCAATAGCAACATTTTCTAAATTAAAAATATATCTCAAAATAAAATAACAAATGTTTTAATTTTCGCTTCAATCGACGTCAATATAGTCTAATAGAAAATAAATAGTTTTACAAAAAGTAAAATAAAGATTAAGAATAATTTAAAGATAATAGAATATTTGCTTAACAATCTTTTAATAAACGTTAATAAAATAGAAAATATATTTGCTTATAACTAAGATAACAAAAGCAATATTTAGCTATATATCTAGTGTTGCGTATATAAGAAAATTAACAATCAATCAATAAATATAATAGTAATCTAAATCTACAATATAGTTCGAATCGACAATATATATTTTCAATATATCTATAAAAATAGTAGTTAATTTATACTTCTATATTTTGCAATTTTGTAATATTTTTTTCAAATTTACTTTCTAATCTAAATAGAGAGTTCAAATTGCAAAATTGTATTCAATTTCGATTTCTAGATACTATTAAATAAGATTTAAATTAATTATCTTAAATCGATTAACAAGAGCTTTTTTAACAATATTAATAAATTTTCTATTAACGCTAACAATTAAGAGATTGTCTAGCAATAATAGTAAAGGAGCATATAGCTTATCCTAAGTGCAAATTTTCCACTCGAGACGAGCTTCTTCTAGGTAGAAATTCCCACCTAAGGGAAACTTTGTCCATGTTAAGCCTATACTTAGTATAGATCTTACAAATCAAAGAAATTTATAGCGATCTTCGCTCGCGATCGAAATGCATGCTCAATATATGTATAGCTTATGTAGAATATAAACTTCTTTATTTAATATTAAATAAAAATTAACAACTAAAGGTCTACTTTTTCTCAATACATGCTAGACATAAACTTAATCTTTTATATCTATTGCATTCTTAAGATTGTGTAAAGTTTATAACGCGCAATTAATTAAAGTTCAAAAACAAGATTTTCGCATTGCAAGATTCAAATTTCGTTATAAATTAAATCGCTCTTAAGCGTAATATAAGCTCGACATAATTTTTTATTTACGCAATTCAATTACTTATTTTGCACATATATTATATTTAAGCTTAGTCTATATTTAATTTAAATCTTAATAGCAATATGTCTTTTAATAGTGCTAGCAATTTTTTCGTCTTCGACGTCTATATGTCTTCTAGCAAGAAGAATTCTTTTACGTCTAAGAATCTTGCAAACCAAGATTAACAAACGATTTCGCAATAAATAAATAAAATTAAGATTTACTCTATACTTATTATATACTAGACATTCGTTAAACATTTAAGCAAATTTTAAATCTTAATAATATTAACGCTTTTAAGTGAAATGTAACATTAAGTAATTAATACGTTAACAATAATGCTTTTATAAACAATTAAGAAAATCAAGATGTATTAAACAATTAAGATCTTAATAGTTTTAACAAATCATTGCTTATAAAATGTTACGCTAGTACTTTCATAAAAGATATTAGAGCGAGTTATGCTATTAAAGAGATTTGTAAACGTCGTTAGACAATGCAAGCAATTACTTAATAACAAGAATTGCAACTATAAATAATCTTATATTTAATAAATCTTCATAGATGATTCAATGAATTAGAGTAACAATAAGTAAAGACTTAAGATAAGTTAAATACAATTTATAAGAAAGTCGTATTTTCTAGTTTCTATATATTAAGAAAATATAGATTGTTCGCCTTGTTCGTTTGTTAAACATGGCGAACATTATGTTCAAGATATTCGCTTTTCGAACATGTCGAACATGATAACAAATTCGCTAATAGCGTGTAGAATCTAAATCACTAATATAGCTTAAGTAAGCTCGTAACACTATTTCTTTTCTTTAGAGTTTTTGTCTCGAAAATTTAATGTTTCTTCACAATGTCTTTAAGAAAGATTAATATCAAAAATTCTTCTTTTTGTAAAAAAGATTTTTTTGACGCTCTAAGTTTCGTATGTTTAGCGATGCGTTCTTGTCGTAATTGTGCGATATCTAATAAAGCTTGTTGTATAAGCGATAATTCTAAAAAGTGTGTGAAATGTGTGCGATTAAGTCGTAATTATGATTTAGCAATTTTGTTTATTTCGATTAAACGAATTTATGAAAAACGATTACGCTTAAAGAAAGAAGTGCGCGAAGCGCATATTAAGTTAAGTCGCTTAAAAAAACAACTAAATTTTCTAAAAGATAAAGAGAAAAAAATGATCGTAACAAAATGAAAGAACATCGATAATTTAAAGATAAATAAAGCGCTCTTTGCTAAGCTTGTTGCAAAGACTTTTGAGTTGCTATTCGATATATTGTCTAAGCAATTTTAACTTTCGATTAATTAAAATTGAGCTATCGTCTTTTTGTTTAGCTTTGATAAAACTTTCTTAAATGATTTCGACAACGATTAAGATTTTTTTTTGACTCTTATGTATTTTTCGAGATAAAATATTCTTTTTACTTGATAAAATATTTTTGATATTTTTGTTTTAGAATTTTTTCAATCTTATATTGTTTCTCTTCTTGTGAAAGAAAATAAAATGTGTTCTATAAAGACGTAATTAAATTTGTTAATTTCAACAATAAGATATAAAATATTAGAAATATTTTGGCGTTCTTAAGTAAGTCAAGTTCGTAATTGATTAATTTTTTTGTCTTTTTAACGAGAAACAATTCGACTTTAATATAATTTAATTTCTTGCTTAACTTTCTTATCTTAAGATTTTTTGTAAAAAGATATATTTTATTTCTCTTCTTTAGCTAAAATGTCGTTTTTCGTTTTTTATTTTAGTACTTAATCGATTTTTTTTACATCTTCGAGATGTTGTTGTGTATCTTTTTTAGTGTCGCTATTCTTTTGATAACTAATTAAGCTAATAAATGCTTTCGCTCTTTCTTAAAAAGATTAAATTCTTTATTATAGTTAACGAAGAATAAAGTTATTTTAATAATATTCGAAATCTTTGCATTTAGTGTCAATTAAGTTATAAATAAAAGTGATATTCAATTGTTATAAGTATTGTTAACGTAGTGTCTTAAATATTGCTTTAGACTTTAATTTGTTCGCTTTATTTAATCATTCGTAATCGAATAATAAATAATAAACATTTTAAGTTTTGTTTCTAACATTGATAAAAGCGTCTTTTAATAGTTAGACATAAAGAGCTTGTCTCTATTACTAGTTAATTCTTTAAATATATTGTGATATTGTATAAGTCAATTCAATACAATGTATTTTAATTGTTTTGCTATGAACTTTTTCTTGCATGCAATAATATGTGAATACTTGATAAGTTTGTTAATTATTATTAATATCAAATTATATTTGTTTTTAGTTGCTAGATTCGTCGATTTAAGCAACTTAATAATAAAGTTTATTGTAACTTTATCTTATAACAATTTAGATAATTTCTAATATTGAATTTTGTCATAGTTCGCATATGTATTATGTTTGTTTTACTAACAATTAAGACATCGTTTAACGTATATCTTAACAACTTGTCTCATTTGAAAAAACTAATAATGTTAACGTAAAAGTTGAAGGATTTTGATTACTCTTAAGTGCTTTTGCAATAATTTATCATAATATTTCTTTATATATTCGTCGATTTTGTTAATAAATATTTGAAGTTTTTTCTTTTTTATTAAAAATTCTTTCTTATTATCTTTAAGTATTTGTAAAATAGCATTTAGTTCGTATTTGTTTGCTAATAATAATTCGTTCTTGTTAATCTTAAGTATGCTATAATTGAACGATTTCTTCGTTTTTATATAATTACTTCTTTTGCTAAGTGCGTTTGCTTTGTTATTATCTTTGTCTAATGTATATTGTATCTTAAACTTGTACTATTTGAGTTATTCTAATTATCGCATTTGTCTTTTGTTAAGTTGTTTAATAGTAGTAAAGTATAGAAGATTTTTATAATTTGTAAGAATCGTAAGTTTTGACAATTTTTCGATATATACTTTTTATAATTTTAGAAAAACTACAATAGCGAGTAGCTTTTTGTTGTAAATATCATAATTTTGTTCGATTAACGAGAGTTTTCTCGAAAGATATATTATTAAATATTATATGTTTTCATGCTCTTAATTGAAATATGCATCGATAACTAAATTTAATGCGTCAATTTTAATCTTGTTTAACAATCGTAAGTCGTACATCTTTAATATTGATTTCTTTAAACATTTTAGCTTAAGATCTTAAAATGATTTTTTTTTGTTAATTTTTATATTTATAACATTTTCTTCTTCGTAAAATTCGTTAATGATATTACATTAACGAAGTAGTCTTTAATGAACTTTTTGTTGTAATTTATAAAATCTAGAAAGAATTAAACTTTTTTAACATTAATAGATAATTTTCATTCTTTAATTGTTCGTAGTTTCTTGAGATTTATGCGTATTTTATGTTGTTTAACGACAAATTCAAGAAAGTCAACTTTTTTTTAATGAAATTCGCATTTCTTTAATTTAAGATGTAAGTTTCTCTTATTTAGACATTTCAATATTTTGAAAACATGATTCACATGTTCTTTTAAAATATTTGAGTAAATTATGATATTGTTCAAATATATTATAACAAATTGATCTAGATATTGTCGTAGTACATCATTAATTATTTCTTGATACGTTGTCAAGATGTTCGTAAATTCGAACGACATTATTGTATGTTCGTATAATTTATATCGTATACGAAAAGTTGTTTTTTACTTTTTTCTTGTTTTTATTCTAATCTAATTGTACGCTTCTCGTAAATTCAATTTAATAAAATACTTTATTTCGAATAATCGATCTTGAAGTTCGCTAATATTAAGTAGTGAATATCGATTTTTTATCGTAATATTGTTTAGCTTTCAATAATTAACACATAAATGAAAGATTTCGTTCTTCTTAAATACAAAGAGAATCGAATATTCTATCTATGATTAAAATTTTTTAATAAATTATTTTTTTCGTTTTTTGCTAGATATTCGCGAAGGGTTTCTAGCTTCTTTTTGAATAAAATATATATAAGTTTAAACGTGAATTGCTTGCTTAATTCAAGTCTAATCTTGTAATCTTACAATTAATATTTAGATAAAATCTTAATTATTTTCGTTTTCTAGAATAGATGCTCTTAATTGTTGTATATTCGTAATATGTGCTTTAGCGATTTTCTCGTTGTATTAGATAGTCTAGAACTCTTAAAAGATTCGCAATTTTCTTCACTTATTTTGACTTCGTAATCTAATTAATCTTTGTTAATACTTATTGAGTTAAACTTTATTAAATCGTTCTTTTGCGAGAATGCAAGTTCGCTAACTTGCGATCAAATTTCGATTCAATTTTTTGTCTATTATTGAACGCTATTGATGCGTAGATTAAATGTGAATTGTGTGATCACATCGTGCGAATCTAAGTACTTGTGTGTTTTAGTTAACTTTTAAATTGTGTTGTTTTAATTAAGACATTCCTAGAACAATATTATAACTAATTATTTCCACTATATTAAAGATTAGTTTCTCGTGATATTGCTAAATAGCTATTAATAGTGATTTCGTTTCTTTATTTACTCTTTTATTTCTTGCGAGTAATGAGTTTTCATTTACAATTATTAGATTGTAAGCGTTAAACTTCTTTCGAATAGAATACTCTTCTCTCTTTATAAGAGTTTTGATCATAAAATTACTTGTCGCATTAGAATCGATCATTGTTATAAGTTAATAATCGTTAATTTTAATTAATGTGATAAAATATTGTACGTGCGCTATTGAGTTTAGTTGCTATTGTTGAGCTAACATATTGCATTTCTCAAGTATGCTCTTTATTAAAAAAATTGAACTTTTTTTTGCTTCTATGTTGTGACTTCTACTTCAAACGTCTATTTGCGCTAAGTTTTCTTTTGTTGCTAAATTGTTAACTTTAACTTTCTAGAAAATCAATTAACTTCATTCTTTTTTTTTAGATAAGTTTAGCATAAGTTGTCGTAACAAGCTATTCAATTAAGATCTACATATATTGTAGAATTCAATTGTTTCATTATAATATTAGATATGTTCTTTTTTGTAGTGACATTACTTTCTAGTTTCTTCTCGCATTCGTCTACGATCTTCGATAAACTAGCTAAAGTCTTAAGATAATTCGTAATGTTTTTTATGCATTTGTGAAAATTCTTTTAATTATATTTTTCGTCTAAGTTAATAATTAAACTATGAAATTCTTTAGATACTTGCGTAAGTTTAATTTAAGTCAATGCTAAGCTCTTTCTCTAAGAAATGTTAATGCGAAAATCGTTTTCTTGTTCGTTAAAATAGAATAGAAAACGAAATAAATATTTACTTGCATAAGTTAGTTCTCTAGATCAATACGATCTTCATAATAGACGTTAGACTTGTTGATTCTTATCTTGTCGTCTTCATTAATAAAGAATTGACGTAATACTATAAAGCTATTGCTTGAAATAGAGACGCGTTGATCTAATATAAACATTCTTAAAGTGTTCAAAGTGTTACGCTAGTACTTTCGTAAAAAGTATTAAAGCAAGTTATGCTATTAAAGAGATTTGTAGACGTCGTTAGACAATGCAAGCAATTATTTGATAACAAAGATTGCAACTATAGATAATCTTATATTTAATAAATCTTTATAGATGATTCAATAAATTAGAGTAACAATAAGTAAAGACTTAAGATAAGTTAAACACGATTTATAAAAAAGTCGTATTTTCTAATTTTTATATATTAAGAAGATATAGATTGTTTGTTTTGTTCGTTTGTTAAACATGACGAACATCATTGTTCGCGATGTTCGTTTATCGAACATAGCGAACATTATGTTTAAGATGTTCGCTCTTCGAACATGTTAAACATAATAATAGGTTCGCTAATAGCGCGTAGAATCTAAATCATTAATACAACTTAAGTAAGTTCGTAACATAAAACTTAAGAAGATAGATTCTCTTTTAAGCTTTATATTTATTGTATATTAAACTAATGTTTATTATATATAGAGCTTTATTAACGTTAACGAAATTGCAATTATCTTCGAAGAATGCAATTAAATAATTATATTAGAAGTGCAAAATTATTACGATGTTCCAACATATTTACACATGCATTCAAAGAAGATTCTTTATTTTATGTACAAAAAAGCACAATACTAGTCGAGATCTTAATTAATGTGCTTATTAGAGCGTTGATTAACACATATATGTCTAGCGTATATTTAATTCAAGTATAGCATAATTTTGACTTACATTAAGACTAGATTTAATTCTTCGTTGTCGCAATTAACTTCAAGATTACTTAAGTTGCTCTTTTATTTTTAGAAATTAAGAAAAAAGACGAAACAAACAAGATCTAACGTTAAGGTTTTAAATGTTTCGAAATCAAATATTGCGAACACGCGTATTCGAATATACTACGCATATGTTTAACATACAATAAAGTTAAGCTTAAAAATATTAATAATTTTCGACAACATTCTTTTTAATTGATGCATACAATAAATGTCAACGCGCAATTAAAACGTCGCACAAAGACCTAATATTATAGATTTCTTAAGAAATGACAAGATCAACGCATACGTTGTGTGCATTTCAAATTTATAACTCGCGTATACAAGAATTAAGAGTCTATTATATAAAAGATTTATAAGATAAACTTTTACTTAATCTATGTTGTTCGTAAGTTAATCTTATAGATTTATCGAATTAAATGTTTTCTACTTTCTAATACAAAATTATAACACACAAATCGAGCAATTAACGCAAACTTAATATGTATCGATATTAACTATCTTCGCGTCTTAATAAACTACGAGCCACAACAACGCACACAAAACTACATCTTTATTAAACATTTAATTTCTAGAAGTTTTATTTACGATCAATTTTATTCTAGTACAAGTTTAACATATATTAAACATACATAAGATTTAATTATTCTTAGAAAAGTAACAAAATCAAGACTAGTACATGCGATGCGCAATTAAACATCTATATTCTTGTTAATCAAAAACGATTTCTATTCTTTATGCTAATTGCACGCGAAGATTGTGCTTATTATTTATTATATTTTATCAAAATGTTTTAAGAAATTGTTAACGACGTAATTGCGACAATTAAACAACAAGATTTATTATCTTTGACAACGCGTAAACTAAGTTTACATCTAATATATATTATGTTTGCGCTAAACTTTTTGTAGAACGCTTTGCTATCTCTTCTATTATATTTAATCTACGTGTCAAATATGACAAGATTGCTCTACGTTATATACACAATAGTCTTAATATAAAAGATCGCATAGCGATATTAATTCGCAAGCAAAAACTCGAGAAATTTTCTATCGAAACAATCTTAGAAGATTCGTTTATGTTTAGTTTAAGCTTCGCATAAATCTAGCTTACAATCTATAGAAGCTAAGCGAAAATTTGCTTTTAATCAATTGCGTTCTTCAAAGAAGCGATAAATTAAAAGCATTATCTATCTTAACAAAAATTTCTAACAATACATTATTGTATATTGTATTTATGCTTAGACTAAGATCTTTATAAATCAATTATGTCTCAAAATAAATCTTATATTTAAATAGATTTAAGACAAAACAAATCTATATAATATCTTAAGTTAAAATAAGAATTATTATTGTAAGTTTAATGCATACATAATATATAATGCTATAGCGTTATCGATGCGCTAGCGCCTTAGGATATGATAGAATATGTGATCTCGACTATCTATGAAAGTTTCAAATCGTACGACTTTCCTTTTTGGTTAAAAAACGAAAAGCAAGTTCGCACGTCATGACAAGTATTAAATAGAAAGAAAGCTTGTCTCTCGTTGTTTTTTAACGATTAGTCTTACTACTATCTATCTTATATAATTGAGACATAGTAATGAAAGTCTATTATATCTTACGTCTTTCACACTTTAGTGCGTCGACGAATAGTAAACGCATTCGCACTTTACAATTTTAATTATTTTATCTTTCGAAGAAAAAGACTCGAGACGTAATAGCATTATGTCGAATTAAAACAACTTTAATCATAATGATTATTCGATTATTAAATTAGAATTCAAGAAGTTTGATTTCTTTCAAAGCAACAATCGCTCACGAAACGTCGACGAAGATAATCGTCGTCAACGTGACGTCAACGAAGATAATAATTTAAATACAATTAGAGTTTCAATTTTACATTAGCAAATTAAAACGTTAATGACAAAGATTTAAGATTTACGAAACTCTTAGCAAATCCAAATTATAGCGATCGAAGAAATGAATCGCCAAGTTTCTCAAATTGTTATCGCATCGTCGTCAATTATGTTCAAGTCTCTAAAGTTTAAAAAGCTAAAATTATACAAGAGTTTAAGCGTAAATGAATATATCATTTAATTTCGCGAAATCAACATTAATATAATGCGATTCTCGACGTATTTTATTACGAATAAGAATAAAATTCTCTATTGCATGTTATTCTTGAAAAATGACGTTGCTACGCAATGATATTCAAGAATAAACAATGATGCTAAATTGAAGAACAAGATCTTTGAAAAATTTAGAGAGTTTCTATTGAATTTGATAGCTAATTTTGCTAATTGTCGTCTTCGCGTCTATGAAAGATAAAAGAACGCTAAATAGAAGTCAAATCAAAAAATAGTTGTCTTTAAGAAATATTTAAATGAGCTAAAGATTCATCTATTGTCGCTCTTAAAGAAGCATAGAATTTATATATTTTTGATCAAATTTAAGTTGAACTTAAAGGTGAAGATTTTAGACATCGATAACGTATTAAACATTTGCGATAAGCTTTTAACTATGATCATTATGTAAGAACAAACGTTAAATCGCATTCGCAAAGTAGATTTAAGTAGCTTTAACAATTAGCAAATTACAAAAGATTCTAGTGTCTCTTTAAACAAATCTTATCAAGATTATTGCTTAGATAAGATCGACAAATTTATTAAAGATAAGAAGCTCTATATCTTTAAAGATTTGTCGACGTCGCGCAAACGAATTTACGAGATTAATGACGCAAACTATTTGAGTCGTATCAAATGCTTTGAATGCCATGAAAAAAGACATTACAAAAATAAGTGTTTTAATAAACATAAATAAGACAAATTTATTGTTGTCGTTATTACTACAATCGATGCAAAAAAAGATTAAGCTTCGTCGACGCTTCGCAAACGAAGCAAAAAATAAAAAAAAATAAAAACAATGAACTCGATTTTAATAAAAAATTGAACTAAACTTCTTAATAACGAACGTCAAGTTATAGATTTAATCAACTTAAGAGTTAAGCTAAATCTTATTAATTATGTTTACGTAGTGCAATGAAAATTGCAATTCACATTCGCTATTTTATCGACATCGAGTTTTCTTAATAGCGATAATCGTTATTACTACGACGTCTATGAGTTGATCTATCATTTAATTGACTCGTAAAATTAACATCGAAAATGCATTATCTTATTCTACTTAATTAAATATACAAGTCTTGATCTTATATTAGATATATCAATGCTAGTTAAAAAAACATATTCATTAATTCGAAGATGCAAAATTGGCGATTTAAGATCGCAAATAACAAATTAAAGATAATTAATTTCAAGCAATTTGCTTTAAATTTCGTCAAACATAGCACAATTTATGCTATTGTTTGCGCTAGCGTTACGAAGGCGCCAAACAAAAAATTAACGAAGTTTAAGATCTTTAAGAAGTTAAGAAACTTGAAAGATGTCTATGATAATAAATTGATCGAAATTTTATTAGAATTAAGAAAAGAAAATCATGTCATTAAGTTTTAGAACAACAAAGAGTTATCTTTTATGTCTCTTTATAATTTTTCACAAAACAAGCTAGCGATACTTCGACGATATCTTGATGATGCGTTAGTTAAAGACTAAATTAAGTATTTAGTTTCGTTTGCAAACGTTTCTATTCTATTTGTATTAAAATCGAACGATAAATTACGTTTATGCGTCAACTATAGAGATTTAAATGCGATTATTATCAAGAATTGTTATTCATTGCTTCTAATTACGAAAACGCTAGATCGTCTATGCGAAGCAAAGCGCTTTATTGTCTTAAATTTGAAGAACGTCTATTATCGCATTCGCATTAAACGCGATAATAAATAAAAGACGACATTTCGCACGCGTTATGAGCATTTCAAGTATTAAGTTATGTTATTTAGACTAGCAAACGCACTTACAACTTTTTAGATGTATATTAATAAAACGTTGCGAGAACTAATTAATGTAACTTGCGTAATCTATATGAATAACATACTAGTGTACAACAATGATTCGACGAAGCATTAACGTCATATTAAATAAATGCTAGAATATCTTCGCGAATATTCGTTATACGTTAATTTAAAGAAGTGTAAGTTCAACACTACAAAGATTGAATTTTGAGCTTTATTATATCTTCAAAAGATGTACAAATGAACTTAAAAAAAATTAAAACGATTAAGAAGTAATTTAAATTAAAAACTTATCGTAAGCTTTAAATGTTCTTGAATTTCGTAAACTTTTATAGACGCTTTATATATCGTTATTCGAAAAGAGTTGCTTTTCTTACTAATTTATTAAAAGAAAATAAGAATGACAAGAAATTTGATCGTTTAATCAAATGAAGCAAAGCAAACGTTTCGTCAATTTTGCGACATTTTTATGTCGACTTTACTACTTTGTCACTATAATTCGAACAAGAAAATTAGAGTAAAGATTGACGCGTCTAACTTTGCAATCGCGAGCATTCTAAGTTAACAAAATAACAACGAAAATTAGCGCTCAATGACGTTCTAATCGCGAAAGATGATTTCGACGAAGCAAAATTCTAAAACGTATAATTAGAAATTGCTAATTATTGTAATCGCTTTTAAGCAATGAAGACATTATCTAAAGAGCAATGTTTATTTCATTAAGATGTGATCGAATTACGATAATTTTAAAAGATTTATAAGTTAAAAGAAGCTAAACTTAAGGCAAGTTCGCTAAACGCTCAAGTTAATCGTCTATAATTTTGAAATCTTTCATCGTTCAAATAAGAAAAATTCGACGAATAAGTCGTCGAAACGTCTTAATTATAAAGAGATTTTGTTGTTGAACACAAGATTGCTATCGACGTTGCAAAACAAATTGACGTTGTCGTTTAACGAAAATTCGTTGACGCAAAGCAAGCGAAAAACATTAATTGATTTAATTCTTGTATTTTAAAATGAGCTAACGTTATCGTTTGGCGAAAAATCGCTAGCGCAAAGCGAACGAGAGATATCAAATAATTTGATTCTCGTATTACAACTAGTAGAAATACTCACTAATGACGCGAAGATTTCGCGATCGTGAAGTAAAAAGAAAGTTCTTGATAAATTAGCATCTTTATTTCAATTAGCTAATGTACAAGTTGTCATTTTAAGAAAAGTGATTAAAAACATGTTAAAGAAATCGTATAAAAAATCTTAAAAATTAATGAAATTCTTAATTAAGAATCTCTAAACTAAAGACACTTAAGTCAAAAAAATTCGTATCGAAATCAAGAAGTCGCTTCATTGTTAACGAAAGACATAGACTTTAGATCAAGAGAATCTTATTAAACATAACGAATTACTCTATGTTCTAGAAGATGCAATCATTAAGAAAAAATTAATTCGCAAAAATTATAACGACTCTTTAACGAAACACTTTGAAGTCAAGAAAACTTTAAATCTATTTTAGAGAAAGTATTTCTAACTCGTCTACGCGAAGTAGATGAAAGCATATATTAAAACATATGATGTCTATCAACGCATCAAAGTTTCTCGTCATAAATTGTATAATGAGTTTCGATTCTTATTTGTTGCAAAGAAGTTATAAAAGAAAATTATCATAAACTTTGTAACGAATTTGTCGTCGAACAAACGTCGTAAAGTCGTGTATAACTTAATCTTCGTAATAGTTGATCGTTGTACAAAAATAATCAAGTATATATTTGTAATTATTAAGATCGATGTCGCAAAGCTAGCGAAAGTGTTTTTCGATAAAATTGTTTTACGTTTCGAAACGTCAATTGACATAATAAGCGATAAAAAATTTGTTTTCACTAGTGTTTTCTAGTTCGTCGTATGCTTTTATGCACGAATTAAAAGACAATTAAGTATTGTCTTTTATTTTTAAATAAATGATTTAATTAAGCGACAAAATTAAACTCTTAAGCACTATCTTCGCATTTACGCTAACTTGAAATAGACAAAATGAATTAATTTATTATTAATGACAAAATTTGTCTATAACAATAATTATTACGTTTTAGTTAAAACTTCGTCGTTCTATTTAATGTACAATTATCATTCGAAGATTCACTATGAAGTTGAGAACAACTTCATCGAAAAGAAGATACTATTAACATAAGAACGCGTAAAACAACTTTATGACTTAAGAAAAATTCTAACGAAGTGTCTTAAAAACGCTATCGCGCAATAGACGAAATACTACAATGAAAAACATAAATCAAAGAGATTTGTTATAGAAGAATTAATTATGCTTTCGACTAGAAATTTGAAGTAAAAGAGATTTAGCAAGAAGATGTCGCACAAGTATGTCGAATCGTTTAGAATTAAAAATAAGAGTAGAACGCAAATTTATCGCCTTATTTTACTTAACATATATTGAATTTATAATACTTTTTATGTTTCACTCTTGAAGTTATATTTGCATCGCGTTGGCAATAAATAGGCGAAACAAATGTTGCAAGCTTCGAAACTTATTAATAACGATCTCGTTGACGATTTAGAGTTACGAAGAAACTTAGTCGCAAGATCGTAAAATCTTGCGAAAGAATCTTTCGAACTCGTTCTATCTAAATTAACGACAAGCTCGAAGACGATTTATCTCAACTTTATTTTCTTTATCTTTATTGACGATTCGTTTTCGTTTTCGTTTTTATTCTTCTTCGAATTCTAAATGCATGTCAATGCACTATACGACACATCGAAATAAACAAAAAAATGTGTCGAAAAGTAGACGAAAATACTTATTTTCAACATTCGCTCAAAAAGAAGATCGATTAATTGCTTCATCTTAATGAAAGTTTTATCTTAATTTATCTTTGTTTTCTTAAGCTCTTGTTCGAGTTCGATTTAACGCTCTAGAGCACGAGTTAAATTGCGTTCGAGTCGACGAATACAAGATTGCGTTCGATTTGTCGTCAATAAAATAAATCTTTCATCGCGTCGTCAATTTTTCATTTCGAAAATAACACTCTTTCGCAAACGTTTTATCGATTTAGAAATTATGTCTTTTATCTTAAACGTTTTACGATAATTGATGACAAAAGTTTTTATTTAATCTTGAAAGCGTTTAACGAATTAATAAATATTAGTAGTTATCGCATTGTGAGCGCAAACAAAATTTATCGCAATGTAACGATTTAATTTACAATAAAAAACTTTGCAATAAATGCAAGCATTTCTTTTCTCGCAAACGCATGCACGTTTACTTACGCAAATTATACATAAAAGATTATTACAAATTGTAATATATTAATTCTTGTAAACGATAAAACGTTAAAATTATTTACTCTCTTAATTCTTCGATCTCTTAAAAGATAAAGATGAAAACATGTTAATTTAATATTTGCACTATATATATAAGTTTTACGTATTGTCGTCTTTGCGATAGTTTACTTACAACAAAAAAGCAATTGCAATTAAGAAAAATGTGAAAAAAAAAGAGAAAAAAAAGAGAAATAACAACATTTGTGTTTATGATTTATCTAACGTCTACGCAACGTTAACTTCACTTTAAACCTTATTAAGAATTCTAATAACAACGATGACGAAACGATAACTTATCAAGAATTATTATTATCGTCATTACGTTATTTTTATAGATTAAGTTAAATTAAAGCATGAACTAATTTTTATCAAACAAGAGACTTTTTTTCTCTTAATTCTTAAAGAAGTTTAAGAAGATTTTTAACGAACTCTTGTAACGTTGGCGCTTAATAGACGCCTTTGCCTTATATAAGATTGATAAAACTTCTTACATCATTAAGAATTAATGCTCTAAGAGAGAAGACAATTGTAATGTTATAGCGTCATCGACGCGCTAGCGTCTTAGAATATAACAAGGCACGTGATTTCGATTGTCTATGAAAGTCTTAAATCGTACGACTTTTCTTTCTAGTTAGAAAGCGAGAAGCAAACTCGCACGTCATGGCGAGTATTAAATAGAAAGGAAGCTCGTCTCTCGTTGTTCTTCAACGATTAGTTTTACTACTATCTACCTCATAGAGTTGGGACATAGTAATGAAAGTCTATCATATCTTACGTCTTTCATATCTTAGTGCGTCGATAAGCAATAAATGCACTCGCATCTTATACAATATGCATTAAGTATATGCTCAAATTGCAATAGAAATTAACGTCTACTACTATGCGTAAATCAATGTAAAGATTATCAAAAGTTATTACACAATATTTACTAAGATGTTTGAAGCGTTAAAAGAAATCGTTTGTCAAACTATTTAAATTTCTTATATTAATTGTAAAAACAAAGAATTGCGAACTTTTACGATAGACATAAATAAAAAACAAGCTTAAGATATGTTTAGTATATACTAGAATTACACGAATGTTATTAACGTTTTATCTTAAGAATTTGAGAAATATCTTTACGATCTTGATAACTCTTAAGAGTAATTTGAACATCTTAAACATATACTAGTTTTTTGCCAAATACATTCTAAGCGTAATTTTCGAAAACGTTATTTTAATTATCTAGCAACTTATCTTATTAATTAACTTTGAGAGATTAAGACTATTAACAAACTAATATAGCGCATAAATAGTATAAGCATATTATATCTTAAACTTAAGACATAAATTAAACATCGAAAAACAAAATAAATTCTTGTTAAACTATATAAAGAGAAATTAAAGATTTCTTTGCATTGATAAATGCTAGTTCGCAATTACTTTTAAGACAATAAGTTTGCAAGACAAAAGCTATTACTACTTGTTTCTATATTTAGATAGAACTTATATTTGTTCTAAACTATGTTTATGCTAATTATATACTAAAATAAGAAAACATGCTATTAAGATGTTTGAAAAGAACAATTTCAAAATAGAAAAAGACATTCTATTTACTTGACGCAATCGCAATAAATCGAATTGTATTGTTGCTTAATTAGTCAAAAAAAAATGTGTACAATCATTTTATATTTAACTTGACTTAATAGTTAATCAAATTATAGATAAAAAAGATGAAAGAGTTGCAAAGCATTGTCGACGACATTTATATCTTTCTTTTAATCTAGAAAATTCTTATATAACATTCTTTCTTGACAAACTTAATTCTAAGTATAAATTTGACACAAACACGACTAGTGTGATCGTTAAATTAGATCGAACACTTTTTTCTTAACTCAATTCATCCTCTTGGGTCTCGTAGAATTGGGTCAAGGTCAAGACACGAACTCGACTTTAGGATTGAGTTTCGTTGAATCAATGCCAAGAACTTAAGCTAACTTCGTCGCGTTAGAATTTGCTTATCTTATCTTATCTTATCTAAGCGCTAACTCGATTGAGCTAGCGCAGAATTCACGCTAATCGCATATGATTAGCGTGAACCCTTGCGCTAGCTCAATCGAGTTAGCGCATCACGTAACGTCACGTAATTAGATAAGTCGAGTTAAACACTTGGCGCGCATTCTTCGTTCGCCCCACTCTATTAAGCTAGGAAATTTGCCTGACCCCAGGGTTAGGGTTGGGCGAGTTAACTCGATCGAGTTGAAACTCGACTCGATGGTCACTCTAAACACGACGTCTAAATCTAATAGCAAGATTTTTTATATATCTTAAAGTCGCAATCTAAGAACTACTTATTTAACAAAAGATCGACGCCAAGCATCGACTCAACATATATTAGATAAAGATTCTAAAACGTCTTGTTTATTACGCCAACATATAGAGACACTATCTAGAAGAGACAAACGTCGAGCATTAACTCGACATATATTGTTGTCTAACTCTAATAAGCATAAATTAGGTTCAAGCTCTATAAACAATATATCAAAATCGAACAAAAAATACGTAGCAACACTATTGAAACATCAAATTAAGAATTAAGATCGAAAACAACGCATGCAACGCATACGCCAAAAACGTGATAAACTTCTACAAAAGAAAAAGAAAAAATTGACAAAAAAAGTTGTCGAATTAAAGCAATTCGACATTATTAACAACACAAAGTGTATTTTAAACATAATTTTGTCGCAAGCAAATTAACAATATCTATCAAACAATTAAGACAACAACAAAGATAAATTAGCTTATAAATTTACATCTTTGTTCTACGAATACTATATAATATTAATAATTTAAGAGCTTTTATTTAGTCTTAAAGCATTACTCATAAATCTAACTTATATTAAGTTTATATCGAACATTAAGTTGAAAGAAGATTTATTACTTTATTAAAAGATTCGAAACTAAAAAGAAATAATTGAAAACAAAATTACATACAAGATATTTGTATTGTTTGTAAAACTAACAAGTATAACGACGCGACAAACTATTATAATTGCTTGTTTAGCTTTATCTTATAAACAATAATATCAAGAATAAAAGAAGTAAATACAAAGTTAAAATAATAAATAAGATAAATATATAGCAAACGTAGACGAGATATAGACTAAACATGTGTTTAAACGTAGTTAAAAGTAAAGTCTTAATTTAAGATTAAATAAATTATATAGAAATTATATATTAGATATAAATTAAACTTCAATACAAATTGATTTACAAAAGAAATTTTTCTATTAAATTATAATTGTCGTAGCAATTACATAGAAGCAAAGCATATAATAAATATTAATTTACTTTGCTAGATCGAAGTCGAAAAAAGAAGTACTTAATTGTTTATGTCGCATATGCTAGACACAACAAAGAACACAAAACTAATTGAGACAAGTTCTATTATTAAGTACGATATATGTTAAGTTTAAGACTTAATAAATTAATCGAAAAAGTTTCTTTATTTCGATGCGTTCTAGTTTCTACTTAGTATATATCTAATATAAGCAATAAGAAACAATCTAATCTTTAACTTTCTTAGTCGTAAACGTAACAATAGTTTTTGCAACAATTGCACTAGCTAGACATAAACTTAATATAAGTTTAGCGTAAATAAAGAGACAATCGCACTTACTCTCTTTGCTAATAGAATCGAATTTATTTAAAAAAAAATTAGCTACGCATAAACTTAGCATAGGCGAAACATAAACTCGCAAATAACAACTTTATTCTTCTTCGTTATTAGAATATTAATCAAGATGTTAATATCTATTAAGCATAGAATTAATATAATTTTAATGTAAATATTATTGTGCGAGACTTGCTCTTCTTCGAATCAAAAAAAGTATTATAATTTTTTTCTAAGTATATAATAAATATAAGTGTAACATATATAACTTTTAAGCTCTTTTACTAAACTTAACAATCGCATTTGACTTTTTATTGTTATATCTAACTTTTTTTTGTTAGTTACGCATATGCTAAACATAAATAAAGCATAAATCTTTAAAAATCTTCGAGATCTTAAGCGCACTACTTTTACGAGATTTCTTTTCTTCTTTACGTTTCTTTGACGCTAATATATGCTTAGTATAAACTTAACTTAAAATATAATTAAGATAATCTACTCGAAGATTTGATATTTGTAACAAGTATATTAATCTACGTATAGTTTAAGCATATGCTAAGTACAAGCAAATACAATAAAACATATAAGAACAAGCTTTTTAATTAAAGAATTAGTTTAACGCTAAAAGTAAATTAGCGTAAGCTTAGCATAATTTAAAAGTAAACTAAAAGCATATTTCTTGCGAGCACTCTTTAGATCGAAAGACGAATGCTTGAAGAAAATTGACGAACGATAATTAATTAGTAATGTTAACAATCGTACTAGTGCAAATCTAGTATAAGTCGAATTTATGCGTAATTAATGCGTTGTCGAAGTCTTAAAAAACAAGATAAGCATTTATATATATAGTATAAGAACAAGAAAGTTAAGAGATAAATCAAATATATCACAAGTATAAAATAAGCTTATCTCGCGATAAAAGTATGTATTGAAAAGAGTCGCAAATTCTTGATTGTAACAATTGTCTTATGTAAGCTTAATATATGCTTAATGCTAATCTAGTTTACGCAATATACTTTATGTTGTTTGCATATAAATAGATAAACGTATTAACAATATTCTAATATTTATGCAAGACATAAGCTTAGCTTGAGCAACGTTTATCAAAGTTATACTTCGACTTTGTAAAGTAGTTTGCATCTTGTTATTCTTCGAATCTAATTTAAAGCTTTAAAGCATTAAACTAGTATAAGCTAAACATATATTAAGTGTAAAAAAGACATATATTTCTTTGTTAAATAGCGCATATTTGTAGAAACATTTCTTGTGTCTAGATTTGTAGTTGTATATGCTTAGCTTATACAATATATATTAATAACTAAGATATTTGCTTATTCGCTCTAGCATAATACGTTCTTATGTAACGACATAGCTTGATTTTAATCTTAACTTAACATAAATTAAGCATAAATAAAACTACAACTATATATACAAATAACTAGCGATTAATAACGATAAAAGTTATTTTATACATTTGATTAATCGACGTTATTGTATAATCGCATCTATTAATACTTAATATATGCAATATTGTAGTTAAATTTATGCAACTTATATAATAAAGTGAACGAGAAAATTCGAATTCTAGAATTTAGCGCAATTGATAATACTTAATATATGTTAAACTTAGATTAAATTTAATTGTAAATCGTTTATCGTTTTTCTTGACTTTAACAATAAATATTGCTAATGCTTAGTATAAACTAGATTGCAACGAGAAATTTCTCTTTATTAGTTTTGTTATCTTCTTAAACGTATCTTACTTGCGTTAAACATAAACTTAGTATATATCTAGCATAGAATCGTGCTATAATTAGACGTTTACATTTAGTTACAAAATTAAGATTTAAATTAGAATAAAATCTTTAAGTGTGTAATTAATATATGTTAGGCGTAGACGTAGCATATGTTATATTTATCGTAATAATACTTTAGAGAAGACAAATTCTTCGCATTTGTTATATTAGAATTGTCGTAACATATTCTAAGACTAGCGAGCTAAATTACGACAACATTTATGTTAAATATATGCTAAGATGCTAGAAGCAATAAAATTAGAAAATATGCTAGATTTATGCTATGCATTTGTCGATAAAATCAAGAGTATATGCTAGATTGTTACAAATGTTTAGAAAAGATAAAGATAAAAGGCGCAACAATTGTACTTTAATTTCGCAAAATACACTAGAGATTTAACGTACAACTTGCGTTTGAATCTTATATAATCTTAATATATACTATAGCAATGTTAAATCTATGTTTGAATTGTATATTGCATAAGCGCGTTGAAATTGCGCGCTAAAGATTAAGCTAATAGTTTTTGTTTTACTTGTTGTTAATTATATTAAGCATAAGTCTAGCTTATTTTAAGTTTTAAAAATCGAACAAAATTACTAGTACTTAATATAATAAGAAGACTAGCTTATATATCTAGTATATGTTAGATATATATAACGTATTTTTGACGCATCTTTTATATAAAAGAATTAAGCTTTTCTCTTTTGAGCGTCGTATATATCGAGCATATACTAGACTTAAAAAGCGCAACTTATCTCTTTACTTTCAATCTTTCTGCTTTGTTAAACTTGATTTATATTAAGTATAGACACAACATAAACGAAGCTTTCCTTAAGTGGAAATTTCTATCTAGGATAAGTTTGTTCTAAGTGAGAAATCTGCACTTGAATTAAGTTGTAACTCAATAGTAAAACTATTAAAAAAAATACTTAAATCGAAATTTAATAGACAAAAGTAATACTTTTTTAGAAATATTGCAAAAATATTATACTATAATTGAAACAATTGCTTTAGTCTATAGATAGCTTTTTTAAATTAATAAATCTTTTAATTTTGTTCAAAATTGTAAAACAACTCGATATAGATCTTTTTGTTAATATTTTTGTAAAGAAAGATAGTAACAATATTTACTAGTTCTAGATTTCAACTATTAATAACAATAAAAACAAGAATAATTTTATAACTTATAGATTTAACTACAATAATAAAAAGTTTAATATAATTTAAGTTTTTGCGTTGTTTAAAGTCTTTAACAATTTAGCAAACTTTGTAGCAAAAAATTTTGCCATTAATTCTTAGATTAATTGTCGAGTCGAATTTCGATTTCAACTTTAGAAATCGACTCAATTTGTCGTTTTTAATATTAGGAATCAACTTGAAACTCAATTCGATTTCTGTTATTGTGAAATTAACTCGACTCGATTCGACTTGATTTTCGATTTTAATATTAGAAATCGAATCGAATTGTCAAGAATGTTAAGAATATTAAAAATAGTATAAATTTAGTTCAAATTTAGATTTTTTTAACTATTTTCTAGATAATGCACAATAGTAATACATAATATAAAAACAATCTAATATATTTATTAATTAATTTAAATAGATTAACTATTTCTATTAAATTATCAATTAATTGTTACTAGATATAATAAAATTTACTAAAAATAATAGTCTTAACGATTCGAATCGATTTTTCGAATTGAATTTCGATTCTAAGTATAGAAATCGATTCGAATTGTTAGTTTCAACTTTAGAAATCGAATTGTCAAAACTTTCGAATCGAGTTAATACGAATTGTTAAGATTCGAGTCGAATATTTGACTCAAACTCGATAACTTAATTCGACGCGATTAGTCTATTAACTTTATACTTAATTTTGTAGATTTATTTACTACAAAGTATATAGTCTTTATTAGATATTAAACAAACAATATAAATTTTTTTCTTTAAATTTTTTTGTTTTATTTTGTGTAGCTAATTGTTAATCTATTTTGTAGTAAATATTTGCTATAGCTTTAATATAGATTTTAGATTTATACAATTCTAATAAAATAGACTTAAATAATAAAACAAAAGAATCTACAAATTTATTTTAATAAAATTAAAATTTCGAATATCTTTGCAATATTAAATTTTAAAATATATTTAATAATTTAGTAATTTTAAAAAATTTAGCGAAGTTAATAGAATTAGAGATAATAGTAATTTTAAAGTCTAAAAAATAGAATTATAGATAGAATAAATAAAGTTTCTAACTTATTATTAGAGTTCTTAATCTAATTCGAGAACAAAACAATTCTCTATTACTCTTATAACATTATTGCAAGATTTAGATTAATTTCTATAAAATTTAGGAATTTGTTAATAGTATCAACAATATCCGATTGTTTAAAAGAAGATTAAAATCGACAAATATTAATATTTAAGCAAAATAATATTTGCTTGTTATTTAGTTAATAGACTTTTAATATATATTAAATCTTATTTTTATTATTTATTATATAATATATATACTTCTTCTTATAGTCTATTAGTATTAAGAATTCAATATAATTCTGAAAATCTATCAATTAATACTTGATTAAATTCTTAATACTTTTTTCTATATATTTATATATTAGATATCTCTATAGTTATAGAGATTTTCGATATTTGTCTCGAAAAAAGTAATAAAATATTGAACAATAGAAATAATATTATAGTACAGATTAATTATTTGAATTATCTTTAATTAAGAATTTATAATTAAGCTAGCATCTTTTATTATAGTGCTAGTTTTTTGCATAAAAATTTAATTAAAAAATTTAATACAATTGTTTATTTTAGAGAACTTAACAACAATAAATTTTATATATATTTTGCGCTTTTTGCGTTAGACTTTAAAGATTTTATCTATATATTTATCTCTATTGTTAATGCAAATGCAAGTGCATTTGCTATCTTTATACTTAAATTTGTCAATATAGTATTAAAAGAAGACGAAAAGACTAATTTTATATTTATTTTTAAAATATTCTATTTGTAAGTATTTAATTTTATTATCTAGTTAAATGTAAATATAGCAAATGCTATCGAATTTGTCTATAGATATAGATCTTATAATGTTAACATAAATAAAATCATTTTTCTAGCAATTAGATCTAATAGAGATTTAATAAGATATTGCTTTAACTTTTGCGCAAACGCAAAAAACACAAAAATTATTAATTGAAGACTTTGTAAAATCAAAATTTCTCTTTGAGCGATTTAATAGATATTTTGTTTCTATATTTAGATAAGCAACATATTTAGGCTATATGGTTATTGCGTTATTATTAATTACTAATGAAGCAACAACAAAAACAAAAAATATAATAAATATCTTTAAATTTAGAAAGTAGAGATTAAAATCTTAAATTGCTAGAATTTTCTAAATATTAATAGAGAATTTGTAATTAGTAATTTTTCCAATAATATTAGTATCTTCAATTTAACTATAGAAAATTAACTTGTATTAAGAGTTTAATATATATTAAATATTATAGATAATAATATATTACGCTCTAATATTTTTGTATTAAATAAAAAGATGAATAGTTTCGATATCTATAATAATTAAAGTATCTTCTATATTTTTTATCAATCAATAGAATATTGTTAAGTAAAATACAAAGATATTAAAATTTTCTATTATATATTAGTTGCATTTAGTATTGAAGACTTATTTGTATAAAAGATAATTAACAACAAAAATATTACGATAGAACGCCATATAGTGAAGTTAGTAAACCGGGTCGTCGCCAGGACGCTTGGGTTAATCGTTTGGGTTAGGTTAGGCCTAACTTTCTAACAAATAATAGCTTCAACAAGTCTCGATCAGTGCGTCTTGGCGAGTGCTACACGTGGTTGATTACTACATCTCGCCTCTTGGCGAGAGTCTCGAGTTCGATTCCCCTTCTATTTACTAGGGGCAATTGGATAGTCGTAGTAGTGCTTAGGATGCAATCGTGCGCCCAAAGATCGCCTATATAGTGTCTCGCGAGTTCGTCTTGCACGCGAGAGCGCGTGGCCTTTTGTTTATTTCGATAGCAGAACGCCATATAGTGAAGTTAGTGAATCGAGTTGTCGCCAGGGCGCTCGAGTTGATCTTATGAGTTAGGTTAGACCTAACTTTTTAACAAAAAGCTAATATAATATTTGCAAATAAAGATAATTTAAAAAGTGCAAATAGAATTGCTACAATAATAAAGATAAGATAACAATTATAAACTGTTGCTTTAGTAGTCTTCTATTTTTTATTATTGCTATTTTTGGTCTTATTTTTATTAGACTTAATTTTTTTTAATTTTTTTTATTTTTTTTTATAATTTTAATTTTAATTCTTTTCGATTTTCTTTTTAATTATTGTAGTTTTAGCAACGCTTGTTTTTGCTATTGTTTTGATTGTTATTAAAGTTATTACTTTTGAAAGCGAGACGTAATTCTAGATATAAGTTCTAGCAATTTACTTTTTAATAATCTATCTTATTGTAGTTTCTATATTTCTTTTATTTAATATATATAGAGCTAAAATTATCGACAACAAGAAGAGTATCTTTTATAGTAACAATTAATCTAGCAGTTAGTTTAATAGTTGTTATAGAAACAAAGATATTGTTAGTAGCTAAAATATCTATTAAATTAATATGTTAAATTTTGTAATTGTAGATAACAATAAACAATTTTTACTTTCGAATTCTATCTTTATTGAAAAACTTATACTTAGATATCTATTAATTAATAAAGAGACAAGCAAAGTTGTTAAAATTAGCTAGAAGATAACAATTTTTTAGTTTCTATTTATAGATAGTATAATAATAATATTGCAAAATTTGATTTTAGATTTATTAATATTCTAATAACTAATAGTTTTAAGAGATTTAAATTTAACAAAGATTTTTATTAGTGTACTTAATTCTTTAGACTTATATATTTTAACAAGTTTCTAATAAGTTTTTTTAACTAGATCGATCTTTTTGACATTATAATATAAATTTTTATTAACAACATTTCGAAGCGCATTTATATATTTCTTGTTGTTAGTATTTTATTTAACTTATTCTTTAATAACAATATTAAATAGATTAGCAAACCTAATATCTAGATAAATATCTCGATTAATATATTTCTAAAGCTTAATTTATTTAAGAACTTTAAACAAATCTTATTTTTCGACAAAAAATTTATACTATTGCTAATTTTAGCAATCTATTTAAGAGTTGCAAGAGATAACAAGAAGATACTAGTAATTATAATAATATTGATATAGTTTACTATTTTAGAGTTCTATTAATAGTTTGTAAGCAATAGATAATATTATTAGTAGATACAATAAAAATACACAATTGCGCAATACAAATTTCAATAAAATTTCAATAGAAATATTCTAGCTATTATTAGACTAAAAAGATTAAGCAAGTTAATATATTTCGAATTAGATATTTAATTCGATAAATCTTCTTTAAAAAATTTAGATAAAGAAGATAGTTAAATCTACTTCTTTTTGTTAATAGTATTAAACTAATTAATCTTGTTAATTACAACTTAAACAAAGTTTTGATAAATAAATAATTAATAGACTTTTAAATATATCTTATATTTCTATTGTCTTGTTTTAAAACTATAATAAATATAAATAAGAGTAGAATTGATAAACTTAATTTGTTTAATAGATAAAAATATATTGATGCTAGATAAAAATATATTGATGCTAGGTAATTTCTAGTTAGATTATTGTTTTTGTTTTATTGTAGATAAAGTTCTTTAATTATGTAAAATCTAACTCGATTACCTAATCTTTTAATTTTTCTTCTTAAATTTAACAATTATAGAAATAGCAATACTTTTTTGCGTTTTTGCAATTGTTAAATTAATTTTCTTAGCTCTCTTATTTTGACAAAACTAAATACTAGTCTTTTTTAGTTTGAACTTCTATATAGTCTATCTATAAAGTAATTTCTCTGCGAAAAATCAATAAACTCTTGATAAACTTCCGATAGATATTCGATAAGAAAACATTTTTTTCCTAGTTATCTTCAAACTATTTTCTAGTTATTTTCTAGTTATTTTCGAGCGTATTACTTGTTATATCCGGTTCAATGTCCTATAATACGCTATATCGTAAGGTAATAAATTAATAATAAGCTTATTATTTAAAAAACAAAAACTATTAAGTATATTTGCATTTGATAAACCCTAACTTTAGTTCTAGATGTATATAGATCTATTATAACAAAAGTCGCAGTTTTGTTTTATTAATATCTTGACTTCGTGCGAGATCAAGATTTGATCTAATAAATCTTGCATTACTTGTGAGAATCTAGAAGTTCAAGCCAAGCTTTGCGAGAGACAATCTTGACATTCCTCAATATTACGCTCGTAGATGCGTTCGTCTTGTATAGCAATTATAATTTGCCTGCGTAAGATACGCACACGTTCTCTTGATCTATTAGATTCGTCTCAAAAGTAAAGTTTGCTCGAATCGACGAAATCTAACGTTTAAATCGAAAAACGTAATAATTTGACGCAATTGTGCAACTAGCGAGCAATTGCAAACGTTTGTGCGCATTGCGAATATTAAAACTTTACGCGCCAAAACATAGTTTAACTCGATAGAGATTTCGCAACTTTGTCGAACATAGAAAAAACAAAACAAGCTCTTTAAGCAAATTCTATCTCAACAATATTAATTTGGGTATATAGGGTAGATAGATCTATAAGATCTGCAAGATCTTGTAAACATCTTAATCCCTATTAACTCGATCTGCCTTCCGAAACGCGAATGTAAGAACTAGATTAATTGTTGGATCGAATTTCGATTTCAACTTTAGAAATCAACTCGATTCGACTTGATTTTCAATTTCAATATTAGAAATCAAATCAAATTGTTAAGAAACCAGAAATAATATTATTATGTTAAAATTTTCTATTTTTGAATATACGTTATTATAATTTTGAACAAAAAAAGTCAAGTCAATAATTTGATTCTAGCTATCTAGATAGCTCGAATGCATTGATTATAATGCATTATTAAATAACCTTATATCGAAAGATTATAAAATAGAATATACTCAAGTTGTCAAATAATAAGTTAGTTATCTAATACAATTAGTCAATTATTGTACGTTTGTCGATCAATTTCTTAATTAACATTTTATAAAGATACAAATGCATGCATAACTCGAATAAATAAATAAATTAACAAACAAGTTGTTGTCGACTAATCTAATTTGACAACTAACTTATTTTTTGACAAATTAAGTAGTTTTTTACTATATATTTCAAAATTTCTTTATACTAATACTAAGTCTTGGCGATTCGAGTTGATTTTTCGAATTGAGTTTCGATTTTAAGTATAGAAATCGACTCGAATTGTTGATTCCAATTTTTAGAATCAAATTGTCAAGACTTTCGAATTAGGTTGATACAAATTGTCAAGATTTGAATCGAATATTCGACTCGAACTCGATAACCCAATTTGGATCGATTAATCTAGTAAGAATCTATATTAACTAATATTAATAAAATTATTTTAAAATGCACGCGCTAGTAGAGAAAGTCTAACACGCGTATATAATTTTAATAAAACGCGTAATTATTGATTTAAAATTCTACTAGCGTAAATAGTCGCAAAGCTATAGATATTTCAAATGTTTTAAACTTTAAATTTAAGATTAAAACTTTATTTAAAAATAAAAAAATGTTTCTACAACTTTACGCTTTGACAAATCGACAATTTATATATTTTACTATTCAACATTTCTAAAGTCGAAACTCCAATTGGGCTAGCGTCGAGACTTAGACGTTTTTGTTACTTTTTCAAATTTCTAAACTTTCAAAATTAAATCTAATAGCATTTATAGAGTCTATAGAGTAAAAAATCGATAAAAAATCGATAAAAATCTAGTAAGTATCTGGTAAGAAATCTAGTAAGTATCTAGTAAGAAATCGATAGATTTCTTAAGAAATAATCTACATGTTAAAAACTAGTGTACTCTTAATAGACCCTCGATGAACTTCCAATAGATCGTCGATAAACTAATCAAAAATCGTAGATACTTAATAGAAGCACTAGGAATCTTCGGGGAAATCACTTTTACGAAGACCAGTATAGTAGACTTTATTTTATTTATTGTTTTTTAGTTTTGATGCAATTTTTGCGTTAACTTCTTTTGCGTTTTTAAATCAATAATTATTTGTACTAATAAACAATTTAAGAAGTTTTCTATTTTTTTATCGATTCTATATTGTTTTAATTTATTCATAGTATTGTCTATTATAAAAACTAGATTTATAGTTGTCTAACATTGTTAATAGTCTTGCGTAATTGTATATTATAATAACACTAGTAATGCATCGACGTTAATTATTATATTAATTAGTTAATTAAACAATAGATATTGTTTTAAATAGAACAATTTTTTCTATATAAAATAATATTAATTAAAGTCTTCTACTAGAATGTTCTTGTCTAATATACGCAACGCCATGTTAATTTTTAAAAAAATTCTCTTTTTGTAAATAGTTTTGTAATTTCTAGAAAGTAGATTATATACTTTATAAATATATATTTTTTTATAAATTATTTGTGCGTTGCTACTGTATAGTCTATCTATAGAGTAATTTCTCTGCGAAAAACCAATAAACTCTCGGTAAACTCCCGATGTATATTCGATAAGAAAACAGTTTTTTCCTAGTTATCTTTTAGCTATTTCCTGGTTATTTTTCGATTATTTCTTAGTGTACTATCTGTTATACTCGGTTCAATGTCCTATAACACGCTATATGATAAGGTGATAAACTAATAGTAAGCGATAAGTTTACTATTTTGAAAAATAAAAGTTAAGTAAGAACTTATATCAACTAATATTAACAAAATTATTCTAAATTCGCACGTTCTAGTAGAAAGAGTCTAATATGCATATATAATTTTAATAAAACGCGTAATTGTCTAATTAGAATTTTACTAGCGTTAATAGTCGCAAAGCTATAGATATTTCGAATATATTAAACTTTAAATCTAAGGTTAAAATCTTAAATTAAAAAATAGAAAAATGCTTTAACAAAATTACGCTTTGACGAATTAAAAATTTAGGTAACTACTAGTTGAACGTTATCCTACTTTTCTTAGACATTATCTCTACTTTGTCTAGATACTATCTTCTCGCACTAAATCTAATCGAGTAATTGCTAGAGTTTACGCGTGGTTTATTTTGTCGTTATTGTCGCTATTCTTTGTTATCTTCTGTATCTTTTGTATCTTTTACAACTTTCATATCTTTTGCATCTTCTATATTATTGTTTATCTACAACTATAAAGCTCTTGTTGTCGTTCAATATTTATTACGAAAGAACGTTAATTGACTTGCTTATTTAGAATCTAAACAAATATATAACAACGAAAAGCTATACGATAGTTTAAGACTAGAGCAAGATCTCGAAACAAGATATTTGTATAAAGTATTAAATACGATATAATTGCAATTGCATTGCTAAACAAAAAGAACATAATTATCGAATAACTAGTAGTTGACGCATCGAATATCTTTTTAAAACAATTGCAAAGCTAGAAAACAATTCTAAAGATAAACACAATTTAGATATATAGACTCTAATTATCAAGTGTCTTAATTATAATTATTCTTCTACAAAATTGTTTGTCTCAATAGTAATCGAAAAAAAGTCTTAAAGAACTTAAAAGTACAACGCAAATTAGAAAAGAAGTAGCGAAAAGACAACAAAATTAACTCAACTCTTAAAGAATTTTGTCTAGATTTCGAATAGTCTATATTTAAACAACAAAATATTTAAAACGCAAACGTTGTTTTTAAAACAACAACAATAGATTCTCTAATATCTATCTAGATGTTAATAAGATATCTAACAACATTACTTTTGTAGTACGCAAATTCTAAGAAAAAAAAATATAACAACGAGCTTTAGTTTCTCTACTTTATCTCGAAATGTATGCAGAAGCTACTACATCTAAATATAGAGCTCTTGATTATAAATTGTATATACAAAACAAATAGATACAAGATACTTCTTCTTATTATTAATAGAATTATTGTCTTAAATATTATCTTCTATATCGAATTTTACTTTATAAAGAAAGAAAACTACAATAATTACAAGTAAATAATAAAAGCTCTAGTACCTCTCTACAATTATCTAGATTTGTTGTATTCTATAATAGTAATATCTAATAACAATAGAGTTTTATTATTAACGCTTTTGCGTATCTTTGCGAAGTAAAATTATTGCGTTAACTATATTGCTAGACAAAGAATAATAGTTAGATAAGCAATACAACTAGACAAGATAAAAAGGAATACAAGTAAACAAAACAAACATCTATAATAGTTGTAAAGAGAATTCTCTAAAAACTAAGTTAACAATTAAGTTATACTTGACTATTTAAGAGCAAACGCTATCGATAGACGCTAAACGCTCTTTTGCTATTTGATAAGAGCATTAAATACAAGTATTGTAATATATACTCTTCTTAAAAGAAAAGATATTAACGTCTTTGTTATATTGCAAATTTAAACGTTAATTCAATTCCTAGATTCGATTATTATTTTGTCTAGATTCTAATAGTTTAATATATTGTAATAAATTTGTCGTTCTTGTTTGCTTGCGCGTTATATTGTTGAATAATCTTAGTTTAATTCTTTTTAATATCTAGTTTGTTGTAAAACTTCTTGTCGCACTAGCAATAAACACTCTTTTTCGCATTTAAGTATGTCTTATTTATCTTAGTTTTTGCAAAGTTGTTCTAGGAACTATCTTCGAACAATTTGACAATCTTGACAATTTAAGTTGACTTGTTAGCGCATTTGACATTATTCTTTAAAAAGAGCATAGATATCGATTACAATAATAGAGTTAATATTAAAAATAATGTTGCAACTATCTTGTATAGCTTAAAAATACATTGTTCTTTTGTTTAAGTTATTTGCTATTTTGCTCAATATTTTTTTAGTAATTGTCGCAAATCAAATTGTCTAACAATTAATAATTAAGACATTTATAAATCTACAAATTGTTTTCTTGCGAATTAATTTATCTTTCGAAATTACCGTTTAACACATAATTAAATTTGTCTTAATTGTCTCGAGATTTTTTGCGTAATACTTTAGCAACTTTAAATTTCGCAAAACAAAGAATAGAGCAAAATTAGAGAAAAAAAAATTGTTAACTAAGATTTTTAAAGTCGATTTGCTTGCTTTTATTGTTGAAACTAAATATTTGCAAAATAATATTATTGTCTTCAATAAAATTTGATTAACGTCTATTCTTTGTGTTTTTCGCACTTTAGTTAAAATTGTGTCTTCGCATTTGATTGCTTAATAAGCTTCGATTAATATATTTTTTTGTTAGTATCGATTGTCTTAAAATCTTTCTTATAGTATAGATTCGAAAATTAATTGTTAAATATAATAAAATTTAAAGCAAACTTGTAAATTTTGTAGTTTGCAAAAATCTAGTTTTTCTTTAGAAGTAACAACTTGTTAAAATATATTAATATAATATAAAATACTATACTATACACAAGATCGATTATCTTAGTTGTTTTGTATTTTTTTTGCAAATTAATATTTTAAAAAGACTAGATATCGATATTATTTTACAAGATATATCTTCTTTTAAAAATATTGATAGCACTTATAGACACAAAGATAGATTTTAGAGACTTGCATAATATTATAATATAAATATTGTTGTTTTTATTAAAAGCTGCAAGTTATAGAGCAAAGCAATCGCGTATTATAGTATTAATACAAACAATACAATTTATATTGTAATTAATAAGATATATATAAAATATTAAATAAGAAAGATAATTGTCGATCTTTATCTCTTCTTTAGACTAAAATAAAGCAATATTATTCTTAATTATCTTTGCGTTTAAGATCTTAAGACTAGAAATTAAATAAACAAGAGACACGCTATTGCTTTTGCGAAGTATAAATATAATAAAATAGTTGTCAGGCATAATTATCTCGCAAATAAGTTGTTCGACGTTTGTTATAATATGCTTTTAAAGAAAATTACACTTAGTCTTAATATTTGTTTAGTTTAGTTTGTTGTCGTTTAATGCAATCTAGTTATTATTATTTTATTAATTTAGCGTTTTTGTAAAATTGTCTTTGATTGCTTGATTTACAATTTTGCGTTTACAAGCTTTTTTAATATTTTAACTAAAATAAGAGTTTTTGTTCTTTTTACTAAGAGCTATATTGCTTGTTTGCTAAATAATAACAATAGATAAACAATCTTGCAATGCAATAACAATAATAAAGATATTATTGTCGATAATATAAAGATAGTAGCTAACAATAATAGGCAAGAATACGTGTTAATAGGATTAAAGATAATAAGCTTTAGTAATATTGTTAATATCGATATTAATTGTATTAATATTTTAATAAATTGTGTTTTGTAACTAAAATTTATAAAGCGCTTGCTATAAATAAATAATAATAAATAATAATTATTTAATATTATATCTAGACAAATAGTTTATTGTTATTAGATTTTAAACGTCGACAACGATAATATTAAGATAATATTTTAACGTTGTTGTTTTTCTTGTTGTTTGTAGTAGTCTTAATCTTAGACAATCTTTCTCTTTTCTTAGATATAGACGCGTTTTCTATTATCTTAGATAGTCGATTGTATTTCTTTGACAGTAACATAGAAACAATAATATTTGCTAAGAGTATCAAAACAATTACTTTAGATATTGTAATAATTGTTTTAGAGCGTCTTATAATAGAAAGAATAAATATTTTGTGTTTTGTTTTATAGTTGTTAATAAAATTTGTAGAGTTATTTAACAAATTCTCGCTATTTTATTGATTTTACTTAGCATTGTAACTCTTTTATTGAACAAAATACTTTAAAATAAAACAATTTTGTCTATATTAACAAATGCAATACTTAATAAAAACTTCAATTTTGTAGAAATATTATTCGATATTTAACTCAATAATAGTCTTCAAATAATTTGACTTTAAATAATTGAATAAGTTTTTATCGTTTAATGCTAGCTCAAAATAAGCAATAAATATAATTGAATAAATTTTCTAGTCTATTAGAAGATTTAATTTGTATATTAAATTGCTTTTTCGTTCAAGAACTTTAAGAGATTCAATGCATTAAATTAACAACTTAAATAATTTAACAAATAGCAAGAAGTAGTTCTTGTAAAAACAAAAATATATTATATTGTTTATTAAAAATTCGATAGATTTATAATATTTATTATATAATATTTTAACTATTATATTAGTTTATACAATTTCTACTTTTGTTTTAAAGATATTAATAGTCTTCTTTTGCAATTAATTTGTCTAAATATTATTAGATTTAAGAAGAGACAAAAAATTACAAAAAATTACGCATCTTAGAACTTATAATTATTTTATTTAATAACAACTTAATAGATATATTAAGCAAATTCTTAAGACAAATGCAAAGTGCAAGCATAAAAGACACTTAGTCTAGATTAGAATTGTTAGTCGTAATATATTGCAAAACTATCTTAATTGTTTAATTTGTTTGTTTACTTTATTTATCTATTTATTAATAATATGCTATTAAGACTAGAAACTAAACTTCTAGCTTTTAAAATATAATTATCTAGAATTTAAATATAAATTTGCAATCTTTATTGTGCACAAACGCTCTTAAGACTTCTTAATTAACAAAATTGTTAAAAAAAAACTTCTTAATTAACAAAATTGTTAAAAAAAAACTTATTTATTTTGTTGCAATATAAATTGTTTTATCAATTAAAATAATTACTTTCTTGAAAAATTTGCACGTTATTATTAAAATAATATTAAAGTCTTATTATAATAACAATGTTAAAACTAAATCGATATATATTATATAAAAAGATACAAAAGAATTTAAAATTAAATTGAAATTCTTATACAATTAATTTGACTTAATTTGACAAAAATTACACTCTTAACAATAAGCAATATGTTAATATAATTGAGAGACAAGCTTGCAAAAATAAAAGTTAACAATTATTATCTTGTAAATGCAAGTAAAGTTAGTATAACTATTTATATTGTGCATCTAATAAAATATTTTCGTCTTAAATTTCTTAAACAAATATAGTTTCTTGCAATTTGTATAATTTATAAAATAAAGTAAGTTATCTTCTTTCAAAAATTAAATACTAGAAAATATAAATAACTTTCGAATTGTTGTTAGAATTTTTGTTTACTTAATAAATTTAAAATATATCTTAAAAAGTCTTTTCTTAAAGATTTTACTTATTTGAACATAACTTGAGTAAAATAGAATTGTTTTATTTGATTAATTAGATTTAACTTCTTTTTAAAAGTTTATCGTATTAAATTAGTTATAGTCTCTATATTTGTTGCAAAGTTGTTTGTTTTATCTAAGATTAATAACTTGTTCTTGTTATATTTATCTTTAAATACAAAAAGTTTAAACAATATATTTAAAATTGTATATAGTTTTTCTATATAATAACATATATTTAATAAAAATTGTAAAAGATATCGCAAGATATACACAAAACAAAGATTAAGTTTATTAGTTAATAAAAAGAATAATGTAGTTTGTTTAACAATATTTGTTGTAATCAAATAATTAGTATAGATTATAATAAATCTCTTAATTGCTTCGTCGACAAAACTAGAATTCTTGCAAGATTATTCGCGATCTATTTCGAATTAAGAGGTCAAGAATTTACAACGTCTATCTAAAGTTGTTTAGAAATTAATAGGCAATTGCGCAAAGATCTTCAAATACGTTTTAGAGTTGAAACTAAATTTAACGCTAACAATATTATTAATAAGTTATTCGTACTTAGTTACGTAACGTGCTTGACGTTACTTGCATATAATTAAGAGTCTTTCTAATAGAAGCGCATATATATTGCACACAATAGAGATATTGTAATCTATATATTACTTTTGCGTAAAAATCTTACAAATTGCTCGATTTTGTTACTTAAATTACTATAATATAAACGAGTAACAAATAGAGACGTAATCGAAGTACTGCAAGAGTTTGTACGTATCTCGAATATCAAAATTTAGATGCAACTTTGCTCGAGTTAATCGAAGTTCAATTTAAATGCGCGTTTATATAAAATTAAACTAGAGCTTAATCTTGCGCAATCTCGAATAACGTTTAATTAATTTCTAATTTGCTTCGAGAGTGTCTAATTGTGTAAGATGCGAATGCGTTTGCTGCTCGCCAACGCACTAAGATATAAAAGACGTAAGATATAATAGACTTTCATTACTATGCCCCAACTATATAGAGTAGATAGTAGTAAGACTAATCGTTAAAGAACAACAAGAAACGAACTTTCTCCCTATTTAATACTCGCTATAACGTGCGAGCCTACTTCTCGCTTTCTAATTAGAAAGAAGAGTCGTACAATTCGAAACTTTTATAGTTAATCGAGATTACGTGCTTTGCTATATTCTAAGGCGCTAGCGCGTCAATAGCGCTATAACGTTATAGTTATCTCCTCTCTTAAAGCATTAATTCTCAATAATGTAAGAAGCTATAATAGTCTTACACAAGATAAAGGCGTCTATTAAGCGTCAACGTTACAAGAGTTTGTTAAAAATCTTCTTAAACCTCTTTAGAAATTAAGAGAAAAAAAGTCTTTTGCTTAATAGAAATTAGTTTATGCTTTAGTTCAACACAATCTATAGAACAACGTAATAACAACAATAACAATTTATAATAAGCTATCGCTTTGTCGTTGTTATTGTTAGAATTCTAAACAAGATTCAAAGTAAAGTTAACGTTGCGCAAGCGTTAAATATTTTATAAATATAAATATTGTTGTTTCTCTTCTCTTTTTTTTCTTTCTTTCTTCTTATACTCTTCTTAATTGCAATTGCTTTCTTGTTGTAAATAAATTGTCACAAAGACAACAATACGTAAGACTTACATATATAATACAAATATTAAATCAACATATCTTTATCTTTATCTTCTAAGAAGTTGAGAAATTGAAAGAATAAATAATCTGGATATCTTATTGTTTACAAGAACTAATATATTACAATTTGTAGTAATCTCTTATACATAACTTGCGTAAGCAAACGTGCATGCGTTCGCGAAAAGAGAAGTGTCTACGCTTATTGTAGAATTTTTTATTGTACATCAAATTGTTGTATCGCAATATATTTTGTTTGCGCTTACAATATAACAACTACCAATATTTACTAGTTTGTTAAACGCTTTCGAGATTAAATAAAAGTTCTTGTTAACAAACATCGTAAGATGTTCGAAGTCAAAAATACAATTATTAAATCGATAAAACGTTTGCAAAAGAGTGTTATCTTTAACATAAAAAGTTGACAACGCAATAAAGAATTTATCTTATTAACAACAAATCGAACGCAATCTTATATTTGTTAATTCGAACATAATTTAACTTGCGCTCTAAAGTATTAAGTCGAGTTCGAACAAAAACTTAAGAAGATAAAAGAAAATTAAGATAACGCTATTATTAAGATAAAGCAACTAATTGATCTTCTTTTAAAGCGTGTATTAACTATAAGTATTTTTGTTTACTCTTCGATATATTTTTCTATATTTTTTTTTCCTATTTTAATGTGTCGTGCAATACATTGACATACATTTAGAATTCGAAGAAGAATAAAAATAAGAACGAAAACAAGTTGTTAACAAAAACAAAGAAAACAAAGTTAAAATAAATTGTCTTTAAGCTTGTTGTTAATCTAAATTAAACAAGTTCGAAAAAAAAATTCGCAAGATTTTATAGTTTTGCAACTAAGTCTCTTTGCAATTCTAAGTTGTTAACAAGATTGTCAAATAATAACATAATAAGTTTTCCTTTTACTTTTGTTCGCGCTTTGCTTATTTACATATTTATAGAAAATAAAGAACGCGAAGATGCATATAGATAGCAAGATTAAGTTTGCGACAAAGATAATAAAGATTAAATAAAGCAAATTTTTTGCAATCTAATTTTCTTAAAAGAACGTAAGTATTTTAAGCAACTTTAAAGACTGGTTTACAAATAAGTTTGCAAAGCTTAACGATTTATTTTTGAATAAGTTTAATAACTTTCTATAGTTGTCTAAAACGAGTCTAGCAAGTTGTTAAGAACTTGCTAAGTCGCTATAGTATGTCGTCAATTAAAAGAAAACAATTAGATAGTTGTGTTTACAAGTTATATTTTGAGCATTTATATCAAGAGAGACAACTTTATTATTTCTAACATCTTGTGTAACAAAATAAAGAAATCTTTTATTGTAAATCTAATTAATTACGACAGCAATACAATAACAATTGCGCAATATTCTATCGGGCAAACTATTGTTAACATAGTTGTTATTGTCGCAATATATGTTGCGTTACCTTTTTCGCCTTTGCTTGCTATGCGTTTGCTCTTTAAATTTCTTTCGCAACTTATTAATCTTATCAAGAAACTTTTCTCTTAATTATTGATTATACTTCTTGTCCCAATTTATTTACTTAATCTTATATTATATTTGCTTCTTTGACTTAGTTCTATCTAGAATCTCTTCGATCTTTTATTTAACTTTGTTATTAATAAGTTTTGAAGCTTGCAATATTTGTTTTGTCTACTTATTGTCAACGCAAAACAAATATAACTTTAGAAGTAAAACATAAAAAGTATTATAAATTCGATAAATATTAGATAAGATAAGACGATAAATTTGCGTTCTACTCTTATTTTTAATTCTAAACAATTCGATATACTTGTGCAATATTTTCTTGCTAAATCTCTTTTACTTTAGATTTTTAGTCGAGAGCATAATCAATTTTTCTATAGCAAAGCTCTTTGATCTATGTCTTTTATTGTAGTATTTCGCCTACTACGCAATAGCGTTTTCAAAACGCTTTACTAGAACTTTTCTTAAGTTATAAAGTTGTCTTACGCGTTTTTGTGCCAATAGTATCTTTTTTTCGATAGAGTTGTTCTTAATTTTATAGTAGATCTTCGAGTAATAATTGTATATTAAATAGAACAACAAAGTTTTAATTAAGACGTAATAGCTATTGTTATAGGCAAATTCTATTATTAACAATAGATTAATCTATTTTGTCTATTTCGCGTTATCATAAGTGCGAAGATAATATCTAAGAGTTTGATTTTGTTATTCGATTAAATTATTTGTCTAAAAATAAAAGACAATACTTAATTGTTTTCTAATTTATAAATAAAAATATACAACAAATTAGAAGACATTAGTAAAGACAAATTTTTGTCACTTACTATATTAACTAGCGTTTCGAAGCATAAAACAATTTTATCGAAAAATACTTCTACTAGTTTTGCAATATTAATTCTAGTAATTACAAATATATATCTAATTATTTTTGTACAACAATTAACTATTACGAAGACTCAATTATATACAATCTTATAATACTTGTTCGACAACAAGCTTGTTACAAAGTTTATAATAATGCTCTTTTATAACTTTTTTGCAACAAATAAGAATCGAAGCTTATTATACAATTTATAACAAGAAACTTTAATGCGTTAACAAATATTACATATTCTAACATACGCTTTTATTTGCTTTGCGTAAACAAGTTAAAAATACTTTCTTTAAAGTAGATTTAAAGTTTTCTCGATCTTAAAGTGTTTTGTCAAAGAATTGTTATAATTCTTGCTAATTAATTTCTTTTTAACAATTGCATTTTTTAGAACATAAAGCAATTTATTATATTTAACAAGATTCTTTTGATTTAGAATTTATATTTTTTGTTAACGACAAAGCAATTTCTTGATCTCGACACAAATCTTTTCGATTTAAGTGTCTTTAATCTAAAGATTCTTAATTAAGAATTTTATTAATCTTTAAGATCTTTTATACGATTTCTCTAACATATCTTTAATTACTTTTCTTGAAATAACAACTTGTATATCAATTAGTTAAAATAGAGATACTAATTTATTAAGAACTTTCTTTCTATTTTATGATCGCAAGATTTTCGCGTTACTAGTAAATACTTTTGCTAGTTGTAATACAAGAGTCAAATTATCTAATGTCTTTTGTTCGCTTTGCGCTAGCGATTTTTCGTCAAACAACAACGCTAACTTATTTTGAGATACAAGAGTTAAATTAACTAATGTCTCTCGTTTGCTTTGCGTTAGCGAATTTTTGTTAAACAACAATGCTAGTTTGTTTTGCAACGTCGATAGCAATCTTGTGTTTAACAATGAGACTTTTTTATAATTGAAATGTTTCGACGATCTATTTGTCGAATTTTTCTTACTTGAACGATAAAAGATTTCGAAGTTATAGACAATTAACTTGAGCGCTTAACGAGCTTGTCTTAAGTTTAGCTTCTTTTAATCTATAAATTCTTTACAATTATTGTAATTCAATTATATCTTAATAGAGTAAATATTGCTCTTCAAATAGTGCCTTTATTGCTTAAAAGCGACTACAATAATTAGCAACTTCTAATTATGCATCTTATAATTTTGCTTCGTCAAAATTATCTTTCGCGATTAAAATGTTACTAGATATTTATTTTTGTTGTCGTTTTATTAACTTAGAATGTTCGCGATTGCAAAGTTAGACGCGTTAACTTTTACTTTAATCTTCTTGCTTAAATTGTAGTAGCAAAGTAGTAAAGTTAATATAAAAATGTCGCAAAGTTAGCGAAACGTTTGCTTTGCTTTATTTAATTAAACAAAAGAGTCAAATTTCTTGTTATTTTTACTTTCTTTCAATAAATTAATAAGAAAGATAACTCTTTTCAAATAGCAATATATAAAGTATTTATAAGAATTTACGAAGTCTAAAAACATCTAAAGCTTACAATAAGTTTTTGTTTCAGATTACTTCTTAATCGTTTTAATTTTTTCTAAATTTATCTATATATCTTCTAAGAATATAATAAAGTTTAGAAATTCAATCTTTGTAATATTGAACTTATACTTTTTTAGATTAACGTACAACGAATATTCGCGAAGGTGTTTCAATATCTATCTAATATAACGTCAATGCTTCGCCAAATTATTGCTATATACTAGTATATTATTTATATAAACTACGCAAGTTACATTAATTAGCTTTCGCAACATCTTATTAATGTAAATCTAAAAAATTGCGAATGCGTTTGCTAGTCCAAATAATATAACTTAATACTCGAGATGTCTATAGCGCGTACGAAACGTTATCTTTTACTTATTATTGCGTTTTATGCGAATGCGATAGTAGACATTCTTCAAATTTAAGACAATTAAGCGCTTTGCTTTGCATAGACAATCTAGCATTTCTATAATTAGAAACAATAGATAATAATTCTTAATAATAATCGCATTTAAATTTCTATAGTCGATATATAGACGTAACTTATTGTTTGATTTTGATACAAATAAAATAGAAACGTTTGTAGACAAAATTGAATACTTAATTTAATCTTTAACTAACGCATTATCGAGATATTGTCGAAGTACTATTAGCTCGTTTTGTAAAAGATTATAAAGAGACATAAAAGATAGCTCTTTGTCGTTCTAAAGCTCAATAACATAATCTTCTCTTCTTAATTCTAATAGAATTTCGATCAATTTATTATTACAAACATTTTCTAGATCTCTTAACTTCTTAGAGATCTTAGACTTTGCTAACTTTTTGTCTAGCGTCTTTGTAACGTTAACGCAAACAATAGTATAAATTGTGCTATATTTAATGAGATCTAAGGCAAACTACTTAAAATTAATTATCTTCAATTTGTTATCTACAATCTTAAATTGCTAGCTTTGCATCTTCGAATCAATTAATATGTTTTGCTTGACTAGCATTAGCATATCTAATATAAGATTAAAACCTATATATTTAATTAAGTAGAATAAGATAATGCATTCTTAATGTTGATCTTACAAGTTAATTAGATAATAAATCAACTTATAGACGTTGTAGCAATAGCAACTATTGTTATCAAGAAAATCTAATATTAATAAAATAGCAAATATAAGTTGCAATTCTTATTGCATTACATAGATATAATTAATAAGATTTAACTTAGCTCTTAAGTCGATTAAATCTATAACTTGACGTTTGTTATCAAAAAGTTAAGTCTAATCTTTTACTAAAATTAAGTTTATTGTTTTTATTTGTCTTTTTCGCTTTGTTTGCGAGACGTTAACAAAGCTTAATCTTTTTTTGCATCGATTGTAGTAATAGCGACAACAATAGACTTGTCTTATTTATGTTTATTAAAATATTTATTTTTGTAATGCTTCTTTTTATAGTATTCAAAGTATTTGATATAACTTAAATAGTTTGCGTTACTAATCTCGTAAACTCGTTTAAGCAATATTGACGAATCTTTAGAGATATAAACCTTCTCGCCTTTAATAGACTTGTCGATCTTGTTTAAGCGACAATTTTAATAAGATTTGTCTAAAGAGATATTAGAATCTTTTGTAACTTGTTAATTGTTAAAGTTGCTTACGTTTGCTTTGCGAATGCAATTCAACGTTTGTTCTTACATAATAGTTATAATTAGAAGCTTATCGCAAATGTTCAATATATTACTAATATTTAGAATCTTTACTTTTAAGTTCGACTTAAGCTTAATTAAGAACATATAGATTCTATGCTTCTCTAAGAGCGACGATAAATAAATCTTTAGCTTATTTAGATATTTCTTAAAGATAGTTATCTTTTGATTTGACTTCTATCTAGCGTTCTCTTATCTTTTATAGGCAAGAAGGCGACAATTAGTAGAATTAACTACCAAATTTAATAGAAACTCTCTAAATTCTTCAAAGATCTTGTTCTTTAACTTAGCGTTATTGCTTGTTCTTAAATATTATTGCGTAGCAACGTTATTTTTCAAGAATAACATGCAATAGAGAATTTTGTTCTTATTTGTAATAAAATACGTTAAAGATTGCATTATATTAATGTCGATCTTGCGAAATTAAGTAATATATTTACTTACGCTTAAACTCTTGTATAATTTTAGCTTTTCGAATTTTAAAGACTTGAACATATTTGACGACGATGCGATAGCGATCTAAGAAGCTTGGGGGTTCATTTCTTCGATCGCTATAGCTTGGGTCTACTGGGCGTTTCGCAAGTCGTATCTAGGCTATTATCTTCGTTAACGTTACGCTAGCGACAATTATCTTCGTCGACGTTTTGTAAGTAATTGTTTCCTCGAGAGAAATCAAATCTCTCGAACTCTAATCTAGTAATCGAATAATCGTTATAACTTGAATTGTTCTAGTTCGATATATTGCTATTACGTTTCGAGTCTTTTTCTTCGAAAGATAAAACAATTAGAATTGTAAGATGCGAATGCGTTTGCTACTTGTCGACGCACTAAAATGTGAAAGACGTAAGATATAATAGGCTTTCATTACTATGTCTCAACTATATAAGATAGATGATAGTAAGACTAATCGTTAAAGAACAACAAGAAACGAACTTTCTCTCTATTTAATACTTGTTATAACGTGCGAATCTACTTCTTGCTTTTTAACTAGAAAGAGAAGTTGTACAATTCAAGACTTCTATAGTTAGTCGAGATTACGTGCCTTGTCATACCCTAAGGCGCTAGCGCGTCGATGGCGCAATGGCATTACAAATTGATCTTAAAGCTCTATCACTAGTGTGATCGTCGAGTCGGGTTTCAACTCGATCGGGTTGACTCGCCCAACCCTAACCCTAGGGTCAGGCAAATTTCCTAGCCCAATAGGGTGGGGCGAGCGAAGAATACACGTCGAATGTCCAACCCAACTCGCCCGATCACGTGACGTCACGTGACGCGCTAACCATATGTGATTAGCGTGGGCCCTGTGCTAGCCTAATCGGATTAGCGCATAGATAAGATAAGATAAGATAAGATAATGCTAACGCGACGAAGTTAGCTTGAGTTCTTGGCATTGACCCGACGAAGCCCGACCCTAGGGTCAAGTTCACGCCTTAACCCTGGCCCAACCCTACGAGGCCCAAGAGGGTGGGTCGGGTTAAGAAAAAAGTGTTCGACTCGACCCAACGATCACACTATCTATAACAATATATAGTTAATCTAGAACCTAGAAGCAACTTCCTGTTTTGTCGACGTCCTACTAGATATTTAGTTTTTCGTTTTATTTATACAAGACGAATTACTTTTATTTTAGTTAATTAATAATTTATTTCGATAAAGTTTAAAGTCTTGAATAGAAACAAAATATATTAAATATTGTCTTATCTAAAGTTATTGTTAATTAAATTATTTTTAACATAATATATTTCAATATTAAACTCGTGCTTCTTAAAGACGTGTAAATCTATATATAATTAACAATTGTTATCGAAATAAATTAAGAAGTTCGAAGCTATTAAGAATCGTTGTAGCTAATAGAAGAATTAAAGAAAAGTAAACAAATATTTAATATATGTACTTTTTAGAGATGTCTTTCGCTTTTGTTTGTTAACAATAAAGAAGTTTTTTAGAAAACAAGTTTTTTTTGTAATAAAACGTTGGTTTACTAGACGTGCTAGACTATCTCGTTTTTTTTAATAATTAACAAGATTAAAATAAATTTTAAGTGTTTTTAAATTCTTAAAAAATTTGATTGTCTTAATAGCAACAATACGCTTTCTAATAATCGACAAGTCAAAGACGTTCACTTTTTGCTCTAGCAATATAATACTAAAATAGTTAAGATAAATCTTTTAAAAATTAAACGTAATATCTAGTAAGACTAATTTGTTAAACAACTAAGTAAGATAAGCTAAATATATATTTAATAATTGCAAAAAGACAACAATATTATTAATTTTAATATAATAGAAGTTTCTAAATTAATATAGTTTTTTGTCTATTATTTGTTAAACGTAAACAAACCAATTTTTGAATTTTATAATAACAATATTAAGTTGTTTCTTATTCTAATAAATAATAAATAATAAAGAAGAACTTATATTTGTTTTCAAATACAATTAAGAATTGCAAAAAGAAAACTTATTTATTTATTAAACTTATATGCTTACAATTACAAATTTAAGCTATAATATTTGTCTAAATAGATATTAATTACTTATTTGTAATAATTAATTTATTTAGTTTGCGAATATTAGTTATTACTTAATACTTTCGAGTTTTGTTTAGCAAGATTTGCTAAATTACAAAGACAAGAAATTCGAACAATAAAGACTTAATTAATTATACTATTTTGTCTTAAGTATACAATTTGTTAAATTCTTTATTAACTATCTTGCAATTGCATTCTTTTAAAGAATAAATCTAATATTTTATTTTCGACACTAATATAAATTTCTAGTCGCTATTTAATAAGATTAATATCTAGTTTTTCTTAAAGTTGTTATTTGTTTGTCGTTGTTTTAATAATTATTGCAATAATTTTCGCAATATTATCTTGATAATTGTCTTAATCTTGTTGTGCATTATCTTGTTTATTTTTTGTTTTTTAATCTTAATAGTAAAGATTCTTGCTCTAACTATTTGCGAAAAACTTTGTTGTTGCTATAATTGCGAGTTTTGCGAGAGACTTTAATATTAAGTATTGTATTGACGTCTATTCTATTAATTAACAAAATTAGTTGTTAAAATCTTACAAATTTTGTATAAACTATTTAGAGTATTTGTAGTTTGCAAATTCATGTTAAGAAAAATACGCGTAATCGAATTGCTAGTAGAAAAATATACAAAAAACATAGATTAAGCAAGACATATATAATACAAACTAATAAATAGTTTGTTTTTTTAATTGTTTATTTAATTGATTCGAAGTTTACTGGTTAGAGTAATATTTAGATATTGTCTTTTATATTTTGCGTTTTGCGTTAAGTTTCTTAATAAAGTCTTAAAATAATATATAAGCAATAAATATATTAACAATAGAACATAGTTTTATTTTAAGTTAATTTTATACTTAAATTAATTGTCTTTAGATTTCTTCGATACTTGTTAATTACGCATAAAAAATAATATTTTACAAATATTTTGTAGTCTCTTGTTTGTCTTTAGCATCTTTAACAATAAAAATCTTTAATATTGATTTGTTAAACGTCTTGCTAATTTTTATCTTAAAGTAATTCTACAATTTATCGATAAAATTTAAAAGAAATAGACTTCGAAATGTTTAACGTTTAAAGTTGTTTATCTTTTTAAAATATTATATTATAATAGAGTTGTAAAGACAAAAAGAGAGATTGTTTTAGATAACAACTTTGTTAATAACGTATACGTAATTATTTATACGTTTAACAAAGATAAAAACTTTCTTATATATCGTTTTCTTATAGACAAAAATAATATTGTTTAATTTATAGTTATCTAGAGCGTCTAGATAAAAGAAGTTTAGATTAAATATCTTAAATTAACTAGAAGATACATCTATATCTTTTTATAAAAACTTAATAAAGTGCTTAGAAATACAACAAAAATCAATCGATTTATTTCGAAACAATTGTTATACTTGCTTTATTAGAAAATGTTAACGTTTTTTACACAATATAGTTTGCAATTAATCTAGATTAAAGATTGCAAAAAATTAAGTTTGCTTAAAAGTCGCAAAGTTAAGTTGCGAGATTAAAGTTATTCAAAGATTGCAAAATTAAATTGCGAAGACAAAGCTTATTTAAAAGTTGCAAAACTAACTTAGATATTAAAAGATTGTTAAACGAGTTCTTGTTATTGTTGCAAGTTTATATTATTAAACGTAATTGTATTTAATTAGATTAACGAAAATTAAATAGATTAAGTATTTTATTGTAAGACACTAGATTTGGCATCTTGTTGTTAATTATACTAAGTATATTGTTTAGGGTCAAATAAGTTGAATGTCTATAAATTGTACAATTACGCAACAAAGTTAAATTGATTAAATTGTTGTTAATTACTTTGGAACGAATACTAGCTTTAATACAATAATCTAGTACTTAATAATTGCAAAACGCAAATAGATGTTAACTCTAATATAATGATTTAATATCTAGTAATAAATGCGAGACTAGATAGAAGAATTAGCAATTAGTGTTGTTTGTCTAAATTAGATAAGCAATTGACTCGAATTGTACGTTGAAGCTATTATTTGCTAAACAAAGAATAGTAGCTAGATAGACAAGATAGCTAGATAAGACAAAAAGGTACGCAAATAAATAAAACAAACATCTATAATAGTTGTAAAGATAATTTTCTAAGAACTAAGTTAACAATCAAGTTATACCTGATTGTTCAAGAGTAGAGGTTATTAATAGACGTCAAATACTCTCTTGCTATTTAGCAAGAGCATTAGATACAAATATTGTAACACACATATTATATATCTAGCATATAAACTAGAACATAACAACTAATTGCAAGAAGTATTTTTCTACAAATAAGAAGTAAAAGACTTTTTATAAAGAATAGAAGAATATAGTATACATAGTTATTATAGAACTTCTAGAGAAGTGCTACAATATCTTGTATTACAATTATTCAAACACAAATTAAAATATGTTTGATTATTTTGAAAAGAATCTATAATATAGACCCAAAAAGTAGACTAAATACTATATTAATTAGTATTTGCACTTCGATAACATCGCATTATTGTATAACAAAGACACTTATTACTAAATTAAATAGAAGTTTTAATTCTCTATTAATAAGTAATGATTGCAAATCAATCTTGCATTGTTAACATATCTATTTGCGCAAACAATTTGTATACAATAGTAAGTGTTAAGCTAGATAAGTTTTTTATCGATTAATATTACAATTACAAGTAGAAATTTAAGAAGACAAAGACTTATTTGTCTTAGAAGCTTTGTAAACTATTTATATTTCGAAATCTTATTATCTTTGTTACGTTATTTGCATTGAAGACAATTAACGCGCAATTTAAACGTCTTAAATGCAAGTCTATTGCTATCGTGTATTGCATCGATATCTTTACAAGAATAATAAAATTATTATATATCTTCAAAATACAAAAGCAATAGTACAATTAAGCGAACAATAACGTGTTAAAGTTAAAGAATATATTCTTTTATTAAAAATTTACTAAGCTATTGCAAACAAGATAGACAATAAAAAAGCAAAAGTATTATAATATAAAAGATAACAATATAACAAAAGTACAAAAAATATTGTTAAAAATCTAGATTAATTAAGTTGAGTTAAGTTATCAAGTTCGAGTCGAGTACTTAATTCAAATCTTGATAATTTGTATTAACTCGATTCGAAAGTCTTAACAATTGAATTTCTAAAATTAAAATTAACAATTTGAATCGATTTCAATACTTAAAATCGAAACTTAATTTAAAAAATTAACTCGAATTGTCAAGACTTAGTATTAGTATAAAGAAATTCTAAAATAAATAGTAGAAAACTACTCGAGTTGTCAAAAAATAAGATAAGTTAGTTATCAAATTAAATTAGTCGACAACAACTTGTTTGTTAATTAATCAATTTATTTAAGTTATGCGTACAATTGTATCTTTATAGAATGTCGATCAAGAAATTAATTGACAAACGTATAGTAGTTGACTAATTGTATTAGATAACTAACTTATTATTTAACAACTTAAGTATATTCTATTTTATAATCTTTCAATATAAGATTATTTAATAATATATTATAATAATATATTTAAGCTATCTAGATAGCTAGAATTAAATTATTAATTTAACTTTTCTTGTTCAAAATTATAATAACGTATATTCAAAAATAGAAAATCTTGACATAATAATGTTATTTTCGATTTCTTAATAATTCAATTCGATTTCTAATATTAAAATCGAAAATTAAGTTGAGTCGAATCAAATCAATTTTAAAATAATAGAAGTTGAATTACGTTTCGAGTCGATTTCTAAAGTTGAAATCGAAATTCGATCTAACAATTAATCTACAAAAATCTTGTTGTCGCTATTATTGTCTAAAGATAGAATTTTTTAATAATATACTATGCGTGCAAAAGCCTATTGTTGTTAAGTTAAAAATTGTTAACAAGACTTATTAAACAAGATATAGACAACGTCTTCGCAATTATAGTATTAACGCTAAATAGTTTTTGCAAATTCTATCTAGTAAACGTTGTTTATTTTTAAGTTGATTTCGAATCTATTCTTTAGTTAAATATCTAATAGTTAATTGTCTACACAAAGTTAACAAGATAGACAAGATAAACAAGAGAATATTGCAAAGAGTTAAAATATAGATATTTCCATCTTCTATATAGGCAATTTTTAGATATAAATTAAAGATACAATTAGAGCTCAATTCTAAGCATAATTTTAAGCAAGCGAAAAGATATATTTTAGATTTAAATTTGCATTGAAAGATTCTTAAAAAAATATATCGAATTTAGTAACAAAGAGACGCAAAACTATATATTTCTTATTGTTTTTCTCTAATCTTGTTAATATTGTTTGTTTATAGAATTACTAGATTCTAGAAATTATCCGATTAGATTTAGTGCAAAGAGATAGTATTCGAACAAAGTAGAGATAATGTTCGAGAAAAGTAGGATAATATTCGACTAGTAGTTACTATAATTTATATACTTTACTATTTAGCATTTCGAAAGTCGAAATCCCAATCGGGCTAGCGTCGAGACTTCTGCAATTTTTTCAAAATTTTAAAATTAAATCGAATAGCATTTATAGAATCTATAGAGTACAAAATTAATACAAAATCGATAGAAATTCGATAAACACTTGATTACTATACGGAATAAAGCGAATAAATCTAGATTTAATCTAAATTCAACCTGTAATAGATTAAGTTTTAGACAAGTTTTAAAATCTTCGATCTAACTTGTCAAATATAGATTGAATCGAGTTAAAGACAAATTGAACTTATAAATTTATGTTGTTTTTAAATATAACTAATTATAGACTAAAATACATACAAATTCTAGTTATTTTTCTATTTATATTTAAGTGTATCTTAAAAAGGTCTTTGCATAAATTAATAATAAAATAAGATATAGAATAAGATATAGCTTAAGCATAATAATAGTATAAAACTTTTTTTTCAAGTTTTTAAATATATTTTCTCAATTAGTTGTTATTGTTTGCTATATATTATTCAAATTATTTTCGTTATTCTTTATATTTTCTTTGCTGTCAATATTGTTTCTCAAGATTAACTCGAATACTTTTAATCTTTTAAGTTGTAAAATAAAGACAAAGATTGTCGAGATTGTTAATATCTTTCAAAATCGAAAATATTTGTCAATATAACGTCTCTTATTAAATTAAATATAGTAAAAAACTTAATTGTAAAAAGCATTTCTATTATTATTTGTAATTAATATAAAATTTGTATTAATTAGCAAGTATCTCAAGTTAATATAAATATTTATTATTAAGAATTGCAAGTTGTTGCACTAAAGTTAGATCTCTAAATATACTAGATATTAATTATATAAATATTGCGCACAAAACACACTTTGTAGCAACAATTAACATGAAAATACGTAGACTGAAGAATTACTAAAACAAGTTACTTTATTTCGAAAGTTTATATAAGTTTTGCTTTGGTTGCTTTTTGTAGCGCATTTATAGTTAAATATTGCTAATAAAAGTTAACAATATAATTTTGCTTTATAATTGTATTCTTATTAATAATATAGATTAATTATTAAGTCGAGTTTCGATTTTAGCTTTAGAAATCAACTTAACTTGTCGATTTTAATATTAGAAATCGACTTAAAACTTAATTCAATTTCTATTATTTTAAAATTAATTCGACTTAACTCGACTTAATTTTCGATTTTAATATTAGAAATCAAATCGAATTATTAAGAAATCAAAAATAACATTGTTATATTAAGATTTTCTATTTTTGAATATATATTATAATAATTTTAAACAAGAAAAGTTAAGTCAATAATTTAATTCTAGCTATCTAGATAGCTTAAATATATTATTATAATATATTATTAAATAATCTTATATTAAAAGATTATAAAATAGAATATACTTAAGTTGTTAAATAATAAGTTACTTATCTAATACAATTAGTCGACTACTATACGCTTGTTAATTAATCTCTTAATTAGCATTTTATAAAGACACAATTTATCGACAATTCGAGATAACTCTCTAGGGGCCCTATTAGCGACTCGAGGCTTCCGAGATCGTTGTGTCGATGTCTTAGCTCTAGAGTTACATTAGTAGGTCTAGTTGATCCCAAGTAGATCTTGAGCATTATCAAAAATTTGAGAGATACGCCAAGCGTTATTTGAATATTACTTGTATTGTCAAGGCTTGTCGAATGCAATCTGCGAGCACTACTTATTACGCGCAATGAATTGCCCAACTATAGGAGATGCTTCTGTCTATATATTATTTTCGCGTAGAAATCTTACAAATCGTTCGATTCTATTATACAAATTACTATAATATAGACGAGTAACAAGTAGAGATCTAATCGAAGTGCTGCGAGAGTTCGTGCGTATCTCGAATATCAAAATTATACTTTTTGTTAAATTTTTTTGGATTTCTCAAATGCAAGCTTCTTGTTGTCTCTTAATCGTCCTTGAGGCTAGCCTTGAGTTACTCAAGTTATCTTAGCATCTTGAAATTGAGAGATCGATTACTCGAAATGTCGATAATTGTATATATAATTCAAATAAACTAATTAATTGACAAACAAGTTGTTATCAACTAATCTAATTTGATAACTAACTTATTTTCTAGCAACTCAAGTAATTTTCTACTATTATTTTAGAATTTCTTTATACTAATACTAGGTCTTGACAATTTAAGTTAATTTTTTAGATCGAATTTTAATTTTAAGCATAGAAATCGATTTAAATTATTAATTTCAACTTTAGAAATCGAATTGTTAAGACTTTTAAATTAAGTTAATACGAATTATTAAGATTTGAGTTAAATACTCGACTCAAACTTGATAACTCGACCCGACGCAATTAGTCTATAATAACATTTTAAATAACAAAATTAAGAAACAACTCTCTTTTAAGTTTTTGAATATTTTTTATTATTCGATAAAAGTTAATTTTAAGAATTAAGAAACTAGTTTTGCTTCGAATTATTCTTATTTGTTAAAAAAAGAGATTGTTTAACAATTAGTATTAAATGACTAGAAAAATTGTTAGAATTAATTATTTCCAATTCGATATTATTGAAGTTTTCGAATCTTTTTGTATTAAAACGTTCGCAAAATAGTAATTCTTTTAAGTTAACAACTAAAATATATATTGTTAAAAGCGTAGAATTAAATTAAAGAGAACTTCGAATGTATAAATAAATTAAATTTAACCAAAAAATACTAAAAAATGCAATAAAGTTACAACAATTAAGATAAAAAAGAGATAAATAAGATTTAAGTTTTGTTATTAACTTTTGCTATTTTAAACAACAAATAATATAATAGATTTTAATACTTCGAATTAAATTATAATACTTCTATTATTACTTTTAAATATATATTTTGTGTTCGAATTATAATAATTGGTTACAAGCAAAGTAATAGTAGTAGTAATAATAATATTATTGTTTGTAAAAATTGCTTTGTTAACAAATAAAACTACGCTATCTTAAACTTTATCTTTGTTATATTAAGATTTTTATTATTTGTATTGTCTTTTGTCTTAGTCTTTTTTAAGTTATTGTTTACTCTTAAACTTGTATTATAGCTACTTTATTATTCTAATATCAATTAATAGACTAAAATTATACAATAGTTTATCAAATTTAAACAATTAATATTAGATTTGTTCAAAAAAGTGAAATTAGAAGTTATATAATAATTGTTAACAATTAGTAGATACGTCAAAGTTATCTACAATATCTTACTAGAGTTTTTTTCTTAAAACAAATTTCTCGATTCTTTATAATAATAATATACATTTTTAATTTCTCTAATTACTAAAAAGATATATACAACTTACGTGTAACAAATTCAAATAAAATATATTGTTACTTCTTTCGAAATAATATTGACAAGAAATATAAAAGAGCAATTGTATAAAATACAAAAGAAATATAAAAAAAGCAAATATAGTTGCAATTCTTATATATAAAAGTCTCGACAACAAATAAATATATAAATATCAACAAAGGAAAAAATAGAATTGATTAAAAAACAAACACAATTGCTATTATCTATAGACTAAAAAAGCTTCGAATCAATTTAGAACATTGTAATGCTAGCAAAACAAAACGCGTTAATATAAAAATATTAATACAAATAAATACAAATAAATAGTAGATACTAAGAATTATTTATTTATTTTAAAGATCTTTAAGCTAACAAAGCACAATATTTAACAAATTAAATAAGCTATTTAAATAATATAGAAAGAGAACACTAATTTTAGCAATAAAATTATTATAATAAATAACAATAATTTTGTATAAAAAAATATCTTCGATATTAAAACAAAAATAAATATACAATTTGTAGCAATCTTTCTATTTTTTTTAGCGCGTTATTTTCGAGAGCAATATTTTATACTAAAATTATGTCAACAAATTCTATTTTTGTTAATCTCAAAAATCTAGAGACAAAGATAAATAAAAAAGATAAATTATTAATTATATTAGTATTGTTCTTACAACATTATTTCAAATTGGATATGCAAAAAAATGCTTTATAGTATCGCATAAATTTCTTTTTAACAATATACAAAGTATAACAAAGTTTGATTGTTAAATTGTTGCAAAAGATTTGATATCTAAAACGCTATATTTTTATTTTTACTTGTTAACATTGTTAGTACAATCTCTTGTTGTTAATATTGATCGACAAGAAGATATAACAACTTTATTTTAATTTTGTTATTTGTTATATTAATACAAACTAGATAGAAGCGTCGCAAATTGATTTGTTATTGTTGCACAAATATTTTACAAATCAAGAGAGAATTGTATAACGCAATATAATTGCGTATTTCAAGCTCTTTGCAAATATAAATAAAGAGAATAGATATAATTTGTTTAGACTTGTTTAATAATAAAGTAAGAATTATAACTTTAAGAAACACAATTAGAATATTAATACTAATATTAACGCAATACAACAAGCTCTTGCGCTAGTTACAAATAGTTCTAGAAATAAAATATTAAACAATTAAAAAAAACGTTTTTATCAAGAATATATTTATTGTAATTTCGATCAAAATAGTTAAATCTCTTAATATATAAATGCTAGCTTTGCGTTGTCTTTTAACATAATTCGAATACAAATTAAATATTGTAACTATCTTGTAATTGCAATAATTAACAAAATAATAAATAGAATTCTATTGTTTAGTTATTATTTGTTTAAAAGAATAATAAATTTTTGATATATTATTAATTGTACGTAGTTAATTTACATCGAGCTATTTGTAACAAAAAGAATAATATTTTATGCGCTGTGTTTTAACTATGTTTATAAAACAGAAAATTGCATTTATAAAAAAAACATATATAAAATTATTTTCTAGATAACAAAATATTAATTGCTTTAATAGTATTATTAATACTTTTTTTACGTTAAAAATTAAGATATTCAAGATATTGTATAACTTTATTGTTTTATTATTTTTGTTATTTATTGTTATTTTTTTCTTAACTGTTGTTGTTAACTCTCGATCGCAAATTACGTTATAAAATAAAGATAGAAATTGTTAAAATCAATATTATCTTTCGAGATTCAAGACATTTGTTAACAAGATATCTCTCTTCTAACTCGATATAGTTGTAGATTAAATTTTAAAAGATATCTTAGTTGCAATTTGTTAATAGTATAATACTTGTATTAATTAGCAAACATCTTAAGTTAATAGATAAAAATTTATAACTAGAAATAGCTAATTGTTGTATCAAAACTAGATTTTTAAATATTATAATAATTTTTTTACGCATGCATAACGCAAAGAATATATATTAAATTTTTGATTAATAGAAAGATAAATAGAATAGAGTATTATCGAAACAAGTTACTTACTTTTAAATATTGACATTAATATAACTTTAACAACTTTTTAAAGAGTATCGATTGCGCTAGATTGTTATTAATATTTTGTAATATTATTTTGTATAGCAATAACATTTCTACTAGTATGCGTTTAAGTATTAACAATCTATATATAGTCTTTGTCTAATTTTTGAACAATTTTAATCAATTGTTAAAAGCTTGCTTTAAGAATAATAAGATTTGTTTACTTTTAAGCACAACAAATTTCTTGTAAAAACAAAATTATATATTAGTGTTAATTATTAAATTAAAAGAAAGATGTCTAGAAAAATCTATTTCTAGAACGAAATCTTCTAGACTTTTTTATATTATTAATATTAACTTTTTCGCAATATAGTTTGCGCAAAGATATAATTGATAGAATATTAATAAAATCTTGCTTGAAGCTAATGTTAGATTTGGCAATAGATTAACTATTTTGTATAATAATATTTTTGCATTTGTTTTTTGTAGCATTTAAGAATTACATTGTTAGTTTAATGCAAGTTATCGAATAAAACTTTTATTAATAAAATTAAAGTTTATAAACAATATAGAATATACAATAACAAGTTGATAGCAAAGCTAAATAACTTAAATCTTTGCAAAAAAAATACTAAAAATAAAAAAATAAAGAGAGAGTAATATTACTTTATAATACTACTTCGAGATCTTAGTATTATATAGCTACAATTAAAATGCAATTTTTAGTTGTCTTGTATAATAGATTTCTAAATTTTAAACTATTATTAAATGCGTATATATTATTTTATTTTCTAAATGTTATTAAAACAAATTTTGTAACAATTCTAGTAATTATTGTAATAATTTATTTATTGAATTCAATTCTAATAAGATCGACGCTAAAAGCGAGAAAATACAAATAGAATTAATTTTATCAAAGCTAGGCGTCTAGTTGTACTCTACTCTTCTCTCTTTTGTTTTTTTGTTTTTTGTTATTTTTTTAACGCGCGATCTATAATATCTTTATAATAGCGACTAATATCTTAGTAAATAGCGATAATAATATATTTTCTTGCGCAAAATATTGCTAAAATAATATCTATAATTAATTGTAAATAGTTTTTCTTAATTCTACAACTACTTTGTTGAAGATAGTATTTTAATGCAAGTTTGTTAAGCGTTTTTGCAATTTACAAATAAAACGCAAATAAATAAAAGACTTAAGTAATAATATCTATAGTTAAAAAATTTATCGACAAATAAAAAAATTTACTTTAGATAAAATATTAATAAAACAAGTTATAAAGATTGATGCTTCGAATCTAAGCTATTATATACGCAAACTAAAGACTATTGTTATCTATATACAAGCTAGTGACGTTAAGCGCATCCAGATAATCGATCGCATAACAAAGAATCGAAAAATTATAAAATAGACTTTCGAAACAATTAAATATATTTAAATATTTGTTAAGTTTACAATTAATAGAGTTTTTTAAAATCGAAACGTTGCAAAACTAGCACAAAATAAGGAAACTAACTATAATAAATAGTTAATTCTATATAACAACAATAATCTAGCATAAGAGAATCTTTTCAATATAAAGATTTGACAAAATATAATATTTGTAGCAATTTTATTTATTTATTCTAGCGCATTATCTTCGAAAGCAATATTCTATGCTAAGAATATATTAATAGATTTACAATTTTAAAAATTAAAACAATTGCAACTTAAATATAACAAAGAAGCATAGTTTCTTGGTTATATTAGAACACAAATACGAGCAAAAGTACGCTTATATTTGCAAGAAAAAAATCTTTGATTAACGTTATAAAATATAATGTGTTGTTAAAACAATATAATATTGCGCGTTTACTTCTCTTATAAACAAAATTTGTTATTTAAATTGTTGCATTTTCTTTTCTATTTGTAAACATTCTTAATATAGTTTTTTGCTATTGATGTCGATCGACAAGAAAATACAATAGCTTTCTTTTAATTTTATCAATTGTTATATTAATACAAGTTAGACAAGAATGTTTCGATTCGATATATTTTAATTTTACAAATACTTTACAATATTAAAGCAAATTAACTTTTGGAATTTATTAGTTTACTTTTAACTTATTGCACAAGTAAACAAAAAAAATGAATATAGTTTATCTAGTTTTGCGAAATAATAAATCGAAGATTACAACTTTAAACAATATAATTAAAATATTAATATTAACGTAATTAACGCAAGTTAAATCTTCGATCTTGTTATAAAAGTTTTTAATTGAAAGATATTAAACAATTGCAAAATATTGTTTCTAAAGTATTTGCGTTTAAATATAATATTTTTGAAAACTATTAATTTCTTTTTCGGAGTAGCTTTGTAATAGTCTATTTAATAAATATTTCTTGTTATATATTTAAAGAATAATATTAGTTTGACTATAATAACTACAAAAGTAGTTAGAACTTCTTACTATATTATATATAATTAGCGTTTATATTTAAACTACTTTTGTATACTAGAATCTAGAAAAAACTAATTGCAAAAATTGTATCAATTGTATATTTTTAATTTGCAACATTACTTTTTTAACATAAAAAATATATAATAAACTCTTTAAATATCTAGTTAGAATCCTTTGTTCTATATTTATTAATTTAGCTTACAATAAAACTTAAAAACAAAATTGATTTCTACATTTTTTTTGTAGTGTCTTTAACGCTATCAATTAAATGCGCAAGTTGATATTTAAATGCAAATTATAAAGATTTCTTTAATTAAACAAACAAAGAGCAATTTTGAAATTAAAAGCTCGATAGATTTTTGATACTTTTTAATTTTTTTTAAGCGATAATTTTGCAAAATCGAATATAAGACAATATTTTAATTAAATATAAATAATTAATATATTATAACGTTTGTATTTTTTTTAATCTTTAACAAGAAACAAGATTAATATTTTTCTTGTTATTGCTTTTGTGCAATCGATTTTAGATAATTCTTCTCGAAAAGAAAGCTGTTTGTCAATAATTTGTTGTTCGATTACATTATTTTATAATATAAATAGTAAAAATAATATTAATGTCTTTCGCAAAATTGACTTTCTTAGATAAGAAAGCAATATTAACAATAATTTAATTAACTTTAAAAAAACCATTTAGAAATTTTTCTTTTATATTTGTTTTTTTAGTATTTGACGCCATAGAAGACAAGCTTGAAAAATCGAAATTATTATTTTCGAATTTGCTTAAAAAATATTGTTAAGAATTGTTAAAAAGTAAAAAAAAAGTTAATAAAAAACAAATTTTATAACTTATCGATTAAGAAGCTTTATTATTGATTAATTATTATAAACTAATAATACAAGGATATTTTAAATATTAAATAACTACAACTATAAAAATAAATATAAATATAAAGACACTTTTTATTCTTTGTCTTTTAACTTGTTTGTATTTTTTTCTAAATTTTATTAAACAACTCTAATAATTTCTTTTAGAGTTTTATTGTACAATATTATATTAGAAACAAGTTTAACTATATTATTGTTAAATTAGTTACAAGAAAATCAAACTAGAGAGTTTTTAGATTTGAAAAATACTCTATTATTTTTAGTTATTGTCTTTAACAAGTTTACAATTAAAAATAATACGCATTGTTATATATAAATAATCGAATAAAAATTCTTTTTTAAAGAATAATAAACAACTATTAAATAATATTTAAATAATCAAAAAATATTTCTATCTTCTAAAAACATTTGTTAAGATTATAAGATTAAGAAATTTAATAATTAACAAAACTACTTCGAAAACACAATAGTATAAAATAATACTTTTCAAATTATTTTTAATTGTTGCAATACTATTTTAGTTTAGTTTAGTATAGATAAGAGATTAACAAGCAACAAATTGTTGTATTTAAAAAAGTAAACAACTTCTTATAAATATATAGTCTTCGAATAAATAAAAATATTGCTAGAAATTTGCAAAACTTTTTTAGTACTATATTGAGAAATAAAGATGCTAACAATAAAATAGAGCTTCAACAATTATTGCTCAAATAAGAAAAAATTTAACAAAAAAAACTTTTTAAATTGGTTGTTACAATAAATTGTAGCAATTAATATATTATTTTGCATTGTTAAAAATATTAAGATTTAACAATTGTTTTTTTGTATTAATAGTAATATTCGACTTCTATACGCATTTATAATTAGAAATTGTCTTCTAAAGCAATTAATTGCAATAGAGCAACGTTGTTGAAACATTTGTCTTGTAACAATATTAAGCTTTTATTAATTATAAATGAGTAGTTAATTTTCAATTGTTAATTTTATTTAACAATAGTTATTTTCTTTATTAATAACAACTAGTATTACTATTAAAGACTTATAGAGTTTAAATATTTTGTTAACAAATTTCAATAAAACAAATAGTAGAACTCTATTTCTTGTTTAACTAATATTATTAATTTAGTAGCTTAAGATTTTATTACAATTTTAGAATTAAAAACAATAATTAATAATATTGTTGTACAATTAAAGAATGCATAAGTTTAAAATATTGCAAAAAGTATAAACTTGTTTGTTGTAATTAAGAAGATATTTATTTTTGTAATTATATAGAAGAATAATATATTTGCTAAGTTTTATCTAGATTTTCGCTCTTATAGTTGCTATTAATAACTTAGCTTAACTTTTGCTTTGCTTTAGAGTCTTTTAAAAAATAAAAATAAAATTACAAAAACTAGTACCAGATATTTGTATTTGTTAAAAATCTATTTATTTAATACTTTGTTATACGTATTAGTTACGCAATTTATTAATTCTTGAATAGAAAAATATTTTTAAGATTAAAAATACAATAAATTAGACTAAACAAAAGCGAGTAACAATTAATTTTACTCGTTAACAATATATTAATTTTTTTCTATAAATACACTTTTATAGTTTTGCAAACAACTAATATAGATATCTATTTAAAATTTCGAATATTCGATACAATATTTAATTATTTCGAATATTCGAAAAAAACCATCGAAACTAATATTTGTTTTTTAACAAAAATTGTAACAAAAGTCTGCAATAAAGTTTTCAGAAAGCTTACAAAATACTATTTGAAGTCAAAAAACTTGATAATATTTTGTATAATTTTGTTAATATTTTGAATCTTACGTAGAAATTGAGTCTTTATAAAATAAAATATAAAAATAATAATACTAATACTATCAACTACAAGACAAAATACAAAATCAAGTTCAAAATTTATTTTCGACATTATTATAATTTAATTGCTAGTTTAGATATAAAAGCGTAAAAAGCAAATATTTACAAGCCCATCTATAGGGTTATATTCCCGGGAAATGCCGGGAAAATGCCGGGAATACATTTATTTTGGTTAGGTTCTTGCTAGATATTAGTTAGTTAATCGGTTGTCAATCGGCATGTATTAGTTATTTACTAGTTATAGATCTATTTTGGTTATCTATCGGTTGACTAACTGGCAGTTAACCGATATATAATGGTTATCTACCGGTTATAGATCTTATAGATGCGATTTTTCTTAATTTTGAGATTTTAATGAAATTGACTAAGTCACGACGCTAGGTTGATCGGCGTTTCGACTCTCAAAATATCGAATACCAAAGTATGCATATCGTTGATTTGTCAATACGTGAAGTTGTTCAAGCGTTTTTCTATTTAAAGTTTAAAGTTTTAACCTTAATTTATAGTTTATAAATATTCGGGAAATGTCTAGCTTCGCGACTATAGACGTCACCAAAATTTTATATACAAAATCACGTGATTCACAAACTTTATATATACGCGTTAGATTACTAGCGTGTACATACTACATTACTTATATAGTTACTATTAGTTAATCTACTTAAAAAAATATTACAAATTTATTACTAGTAATATTTATACCCGGAATTTACCCGGAATTTACCCCAAATATTGCTATTTTGGTTATTAACTCGCGTGTGGTTTATTTGAAGCAAACCTGGAATTTAACCGGAATATAATCGGAATTTAATAGATTTTTGCCAGTTGAAAAGCAGATTTCTAACGGTTGGCTAGAACTTAGTCAATTGGAAAATTGCTAGTAAATTCCGGATAAATTCTGGATGATTTCCAGGCAAATTCCGGGCAAATAACTATATAAGTTGGCAGTATAGTAATTGCAATTTATTGCTTCTAAGTCTTATAGATACTGGTTTCAAATTTGTAGTTACTGTTAACACTATAAATGAATATATTGTTAAACATAAAATTGTAAATAATAAATTTTATCTTTAATAAAACTATTAATTACAAAAAATCCAAATTAATTATTTAATTGTTTTTTGTTAAAATTGAATTTTCTACAATTGTAATACTAGTAAAGACAATTTCAACAATTTCTATTTTAAATATATTGTTTCAAAAATTGCAATATTATTTTTCTTTTTATTAGTATATTAAAGACGTATTATAATATTGCAAACAAACTTAAAATCAGAATTTTAAGCAAAATTAACTACTTTAGCTTAAAAAATATAAATAGTCTTTACAATAGATTTGTTGTTGTTTTTTGTTTTTTTTATTTCTAATTTTTTTTTAATATAATTAGATATAAGATTTAAATAGTTTAGATAATATTAATTTAGATAATATTAATTTAATTTGTTTGCTTTCTTGCAAACAAAATAATACTTTAACTTATTACTTCTAATTATAGTAATAGCAACTATAGTAATAATTTTTTTTTGTTTTTTTGTACAATAGTATTGCAACTAGCTTATATACAAAAAGCTTTTCCTTTATTTATACTTGTGTATACAATCGATTTTACAAAATTTAGTGTTAATTGTTTTGAATATTAATAATATCTTTTGTAAAGCTATATATTAAATAAATTCTTTGTAGCAATTATTAAGATTTGCCATAAAACAAAATATATTCTACTATCTAAAAAAGAGATGTTTTAATATTTTAGTATCCTTTATACAAATATATATAATTTAGATATAAATAGTAATATTATTGTTGCAAATATTGATAGTTGTAGTTATTAGCTTTTAATTTGTAGTATATTTAATTATAAAATCTATATCTAAATATTAAGTCTACAATAATAAAAACAATTTTAAAAATAGTACTTAGATTGTCTATTTATAGTACTATAATCTTATCAATTTGGTTATATATAGATTTAGATCTTTCGATTAAATAGATAATTTTTTTTTATATTTGCTATATTTGTAGTTTTTTTTGTAAAAATTACAATATAAGTTGCAATACCGACTAGCTTAGAATTTTTCTCAAGCAATTATTTTTATTTTTTGTAGCTTAATATATTAGTAAGTTTTTTTTATTTATATCTTAAAGTTGCTTTCTCTATATAAGTACTTAAAGCTTTATATTCTTATATAATTATTAATATAATAAGTTGCTATTATATTGTATTTTAACTATAATATATCGATTCTTAAAGATAACTTTCAATATTATATCGACTAATTGTTAGAAATTATTGTTAATTAAGATACTAGATTTGTTAAAAATACTCTGGGTTTTTAAGTTTTATTAATCTAGATGCATACAACAAATTAATTAAATTACAATAAAGAGGTAGTAAAATGTAGAATAGTTAATTTGCTAATAAGAAGAAAGGAATAGAAGATTGTTTGTTTTGAACAAAAGTTTTGAGAATTTAATTGTTAACTAATAGTAGTTTATTTTTAGCATTTAATAAATGCTTATTAATAGATCGATTAATACAATACAATTTAATTAAATAGCCATAATAGATGTCTCGAATTATGTAAATTCGAACTTATAATCTATTGAACGTAGAAGTAACATTATTGTATTAATTATTAATAGCATATAAAATCTATAGAGATGCAAATATAAATATAGATGCGAGCTTGACAAAATCTCGATACAACTCTATAATAAGATTAATTTTCAATATTTAACTAATAGTAGTAGTTGCAAGTCTATCTTCAATTTGATTTAATAGTACTTGAAGTTAAGTAGCTTTCGTAACAATTCATATTTAATTATTATACTCAACTTCGCAGATAGAAAGAACAACAATTGATTAATACTTAGACAATTAACTAACAACAACACTCTCTAGGTTAAACATATATTTAGAGATAGAATGTTAGATGTTTTCTTTTTCTTTTCGATTAATATCGATATAGTCTAACAAGAGACGTAGAAACAAAAATCAAATGTATTTCGAATATAATAGAATATTTGTTTAATAGTCTTTTAATAAACGTTAGTAAAACTAAAAATATATCTGCATACTATTAAAATGGCGAAAACAATATTTGGTCGAATATCTCGTATTGCGTATATATAAAAACCAATTGTCGATTAATAGTTATAACAATAATCTAAATCTACAATATATTTCGAATCGACAATACATATTTTGTATATATTTATAGAAATAATAATAAATTTACATTTCTATATTTTGTAGTTCTTTAGTATCTTTTTCAGATATATTTTCTAGCTTGATAGAGAGTTTAAATTGCAAGATTCTACTTAATTTCGATATCTAGATACTATTAAATAGAATCTAGATTAATTATTTTGAAACAGTTGACAAGAGTCAGAAACTAATATTAAACAAACAACCATCAATTTTACAAATATCTACTTAAACCAAATATCTACTTAAACCAAATATCTACTATATCGATTCTCTCTTATACAACATATCAACAATTTGATGGTTTATTATCTTAATTTTAGAACAAAAGTTAAAAATATATTGCGCAGGTTTTTACGTCAAGATTAGTAGCAAATTCGACAAATAGTTGTCTTATTAATTTTATTGCTAAGTTACGCAATTAGAAATTACAAATAGATAGTAGAAATGGAATATTTTTATAGTAGTTCAATTGCTTTAGTGTTTTCTTTCTACAATATAGTATAGAAAATCTATTTATAGTAACTATCTATACAACTTAAGAAAAACTGTAAATAGATTTGCAAAAAATATAAAGTAGCAATGTTGATATAAAAGTCTATAGATTATATTTTTTATTTTTTAGAAAAAATAATTAATTTAGAAGTCGATTTAATCAAATAAAAATAGATTAGTTAGAATTAGAATTAGAATCAGAATTAAAATCGGAATTAAAACTAGATTTGTCGAAATATTGTAATCAATCTAATCTAGTGTCGAATACTATTTGGCTCGACACTATTCGATCTAATATTATATAATCTAGTCAAATGGCATCGATTAATATATATGGTCGAGCAAGTTCTCCAACTCTTATATAGTAACTAAGCGTTCTATTATCTATTATTTTAACAAATTATAAGTTTGAAACAAAGAAAGTAATTTATTTGCTTGTTAACTAGAATACTTGAAGCATAGTTAATAGATTGAATTGACAATAGACTTTCAATTACTACTATTAGCTAAATTCTTGTTGATGTCTAATATATAGAAGCTGACAATTGTCTTAATATCTAAATTAGTCTCCAATTACAATAATAGATAATTATTGAAACAATAGTTGAAGAATCTCCTATTCTTAATTAAGTAACTAAGAAAATTACCAGAATATATTGAATAGCCAATTGTCTAATTTGAACAACTAGAATCTTCAATTATCAACAATCAAATAGTTGATATCTAGTTAGAGATTCTAGACACAAACGATTTATTAAAGAGAGCTAATATAAGTTGTAAAAATAGCTAAATTTATTTTATTTGCGACTCGTTGTTTTCGCCAAAGAGTGCTAATTATCTTTAATAGATATCTATCAATAGTAAACTCTAAAGATCGAAGAATCAACAAAGTAACAGTTATATAACTAAAGATCGATAGTTAGATAGCTAATAATTAGTCGAAGACGTCTTATTAAAGCGAAACAAGACTTTGCTTTAACGCATTAATAAAAAGATTAAATTATTTAGTCTTTTTAATCTTTGTATTTTCTATCTATTGCAAATTCTTTTATTAACAATCGAACAAATTAATTTGTTAGTTCAATAATTGAAACAAGTCTTAGTCAAAATCTCTTACTACAATATATAGAACAAATTAGTAAACTAGATTGCAAACATACTTCGAAGATCGAAATAATTTTATCAATTATTTTGAAAGTAGCGTCGAGACGCAACTCTTAATCAAATAACAATCAATCTTATCTGAATAAGAGAGTTGAAAAGATCTTAATTATCGCGAAGACGTAACAAATTTAGATCGAAAAGATTAATATTTAGTCTTGCCAAAATAAAAAAGCTAAAAAGATCGATTTAACAATCGCAAAGACGCAAGAGAGCGTTACTATTTTTATAATTGTTAAAATCAAGAAGAAAAATAAAAAGATCGAGTAGTTTAGTTATATTCTAGATAGTTAAAGAGCTTTATCTACAATCAAGCAAAAACAACAATTTAACTAGAAATTATCTAATATTATTAACATATCTTTATCTATTAAACAGATCAAGTTTATCAATTCTACTCTTATTTATATCTATTATAATCTCAAAACAAAACCAAAAAATTAGAAAATATATTCAAAAATCTATTAATTGTTTATCTATTGAAACTTTGCTCAAGTTGTAGTTGACAAAATTGATTGACTTGATATTGTTAACAAAAAAAGTATATTTAACTATCTTCTTTATTTAAATTCTTCGAAAAGTATCTATGGAACTAAGTATTTAGTTCGAAATTTGTCAACTTATTTAATTTTTGTAGTTTGATAGCTAGAATATCTTTATCGAAATCTTTATTGCGTAATTGCGTATCTTTACTATATTTGTTAGTAATATTATTGATTGCTTACAAGCTATCAATAGAGCTCTAAAATAACAAATTACGTTGATACTATTACAGTTACTAGTATTTTCGCATTATCTTTTGCAATTCTTAAACAAATTGCTAAAATTAGCAATAGCATAGACTTTCTTATCTAAAAACAAAACTTGTTTAAAATTCTTATAAATAGCTTTAAAAATATTTTAATTCAAATAATAGATCTATAGAGTTACTCAATATTGTTATCGAAAAACAAATCAAATAGAATGCTAACAACAAGAAGTGCATAAATACGCTTCGAAATATTGTTAATAGAGATCTATATTACAATATTAAGAAAATTAATCTAGTTAAAGAGACTTATTAGAAGATTGTTAAAATATACAAGTCTAAAAAATTAAGTATACTAATAAAAATCTTTATTAAAATTGAGTTTCTTGAAACTATAAATTGCTAGAACAATAACAAATATAGAATTAAATTTCGCGATATTATTTATAAACTATTTATCTATTCGAATAACTTAGCTATGGATAAAAATTAACTTATCTTTAAATATCTAGTTGATTTTAACAACTTTGTTTGTCTCTTTATTAATTAATAGATATCTAAGTATAAGTTTTTCAGTAAAAATAAAATTCGAAAGCAAAAGTTATCTATTGTTATTTACAATTACAAAATTTTATATATTATTTGAATAGATATTTTAGCTATTAACAATATCTTCGTTTTTACAATAACTACTAAATTAATTGCTATTATAAAAAATATTTTTCCTGTTGTCGATAATTCTAGCTAGTTTGTATATATTAAACAAAAGAAATATACAAATTGCGACAAAGTAAACTATTGAAAACTAAATTGCTAAAACTTATATTTAGAACTATATCTTGCTTTAAAGAACAATAGCTTCGATAACAATCGAAACAATAGCAAAAACAACTATTGTTAAAATTACAATAATTAAAAAAAATCGAAAAAAATTTAAATTTAGAAAAAATAAAAACAAAAACAAGTTTAAATTTGATAGAAATAGAGATAAAAACAACAATAACAAAAAGTAAAAAGCTACTAGAGCAATAGCTTATACTTGTTACTTTGTTTTTGTTGTTGCAATAATTCTATTTGCAATTCTTAAATTGGTTTTATCTGCAAATATTAGGTTAGCTCTTGTTGTTAACTATCTTTTATGCAAGTAAATCTTTAATACTAAATACAATAAGTATATAGTAAAGAATTTCAATATTTTTGTGTTCTACTTAGCAATATTCTATCGATTGATAAAAAAATATAGAGAGCACTTTAATTATCATAGATATCGAAACTATTTGTTTCTTTGTTCGATACCAAAACAACAAAGTCTAATATATTACTATTTACAATATTTGATATATATTGAACTCTTAGTACAATCTAATCTTCTATAGTTAAATTAAAGACGCTAATATTATTCAAAAAATTACAGATTATAAATTCTCTATTGTCGTCTAGCGAGTTCGAACAATTTAAAAACCTAATTTCTACTTTCTAAATTTAAAGATACTTATTGTACTTTTTGTTTTTGTTGTTATTCTACTAGCAATTAATAAAGATACGATAACTATGTGGCATAAATGTCTTAACTATCTAAACAAGCAAAATATCTATTAGTTTACTCGAAGAGAGATGTTTAATCTTACAAAATTTCTAACAACTAAAATTTGGGTTTTTTGCATTTGCGCAAAAATCAAAGCAACGTCTTATTAAATTTCTATTGTATTTAATTGTTGAAAAAACAATCTTATTTATATTAATATTATAGAATTTATGTTTGTAGACAAATTCGATAGCATTTGCTATATTTATACTTGACTAGATAATAAAATTAAGCATTTACAAATAAAATATTTTAAAAATAAAATAAAGTTAGTTTTTTAGTTTTCTTTAAATACTATATTAGCAAATTTGAATATGAAAATAGCAAATGCATTTGCATTCGCGTTAACAATAAAAATAAATATATAAATAAAATCTTTAAAGTTTGACGCAAAAAACGCAAAATATATATAGAGTCTACTATTGTTAACTTCTTTAAAATAAACAATTGCATTAAACGTTTTAATTAGACTCTAATAGAAAATATTAATATTATAAAAAAAATGCTAGCTTGATTATTAATCTTTAGTCGAAAATAATTTAAATAGTTAATTTGTATTGCAATATTATTTTTGTTATTAAACGCTTTGTTAATTTTTTTAAGACAAATATTAAATATCTCTATAACTATAAATATATTCGACGCATAAACTAGCAAAGAGAAGCGCTAAAAACTTAATTAAGTACTAATTGACAAAAGTTTTAGAATTGCATTAGACTTTTAATATTAATAGACTATAAAAGAAAATATATCTAATGTATAATAGATAATAAAAACAAAATTTAATATATATTAAAGATTTATTAATTAAACAACAAGCAAACATTATTTTGCTTAGATATTAATTACAACAAAATTGATTGTTAAAACAACAGTATTTGTCGATCTTTATGTCTCTCTAGGTAGCTAAATATTGCTAATACTATTAACAAATTTTTGAATTTTGTAGAAGTTAATTTAGATTTTGCAATAATATTATAAGAGCGATAGAGAACTATGTTGCTCTTAAATTAAATCGAGAACTCTAGTAATAAACTAGAAGTATTATTTATTTTATCTACAACTCTATTCTCTTTAAACTCTAAGAATACTACTCTCTCGAAATTATTCTCGAACTTTAAAGATAATATTTATTTTTATTTTTATTAATTTCGATAAGTCTTTTAGAGCTATTAAATTATTAAATACATTTCAAAATTTAATATTATTTTAGAATCTAGATTTAACACTACAAAAATATTCGAAGCTTCGATTGTATTGAAATAACTTTGTCGACTCTTTTACTTTATTGTTCAAAACTATATTATTAGAGCTATATAAGTCTAAAATTTATGCTAAAGCTATAGCAAATATCTACTATAAAACAAACTAGCAACTAGTTGAATAAAACAAATTTAAATTTAAAAAAAAAATATCTATATTGTTTGTTTAGTATCTAGCAAACGCTACGTACTTTGTAATAGGGAAATCTACAAAACTAAGTATAAAACTAATAACAAAAATTTTTGCTATAAAGTTTGTTAAATTGTTAGAGATTTTAAACAATATAAAAATTTAAACAATATTAAAATCTTTGTTGTCGTAATTAAATTTATAAGTTACAAGATTATCTTTGTTTTCGTTGTTGTTAATAGTTAGAATCTAAAGCAAATAGATATTGTTATTGTTTTTCTCTACAAAAATATTAATAAAAAAATCTATATCGAGTTGTTTTACAACTTTCAACAAAACAAAAAGATTTATTAATTAAGACGAATTGTCTATAAATTAGAACAATTGCTTCGAATATAATATAATACTTTTGCAACATTTCTAAAAAAATATTACTTTTGTCTATTGAATTTTGACTTAAGCGTTTTTGTTAATAATTTTACTATTATTGCTATCTATATAGACAATCTCTTAATTGTTGATATTAATAAAAAAATTATTAATATTGTTAAAAGAGCTTTTGTTAATCAATTCAAAATAATTAATTTAGACTTTATTCAATAATATTTAGAAATCGAAATTAAGCGCAATTTTGCAATTCGAACTCTTTATTTAAGTTAAAAAATATATTTGAAAAAGATGTTAAAGAATTACAAAATATAGAAGTGTAAATTAGTTATTATATTTATAGATATATTTAAAATATACGTTGTCGATTCGAACTATATTGCAAATTTAGATTATTATCTTATTTATTAATCGATTGTTAATTCTCTTATATACGCAATACTAGATATTTAACTAGAAATCGCTTTTGTTGTCTTAATAATAAATAATTATATTTTTAATTCTATCGACGTTTAATAAAAGACTATTAAATAAATATTTTGTTATCTTTGAAATACTCTTAATCTTTGTTTTACTTTTTGTAAGAGTCTTTGTTTTTTGTTAGACTATATCGACGTTAATTGGAACGAAAATCAAGATATTTTATTAACAATTTGAGATAACTCTCTAGAAACTCTATTAGCGACTTAGGGCTCCCAAGATTATTGTGCCAATATCTTAGTTCTAGAGTTACATTAGTAGATCTAGTTGATCTCGAGTAGATCTCAAATATTATCAAAGATTTGAGATGTATGCCTAGAGTTATCTAAACATTACTCGTGTTGTTAAGTTGCATAGCGCGTCTATCTACGAACGCAATTTACTACGCTCAATCAACTACGCGCAATCAATTACGCGCAATTAATTGCTCAAGTATAGAAGACGCTTTTGTCTATATATTGCTCTTGCATAAAAATCTTATAGATTGTTCGATTCTATTATACAAATTACTATAATATAGACGAGTAGTAAGTAGCATCGGCATTTTGGGTAACCGGCCCCTCAATTTCAAGATGCTAAGATAACTCGAGTAACTCGAGGCCAGCCCCGGGAGCGCCCGAGAGGCGACGGGAAGCTTGCATTTGGGGGGCCAAAAAAGACTTGACAAAAAGTATAATTTTGATGTTCGAGATGCGTACGAACTCTCGCGACGCTTCAATTACGTCTTTATTTGCTACTCGCTCACATCATAGTAATTTAAGTGGCAAAATCGAACGATTCGTGAGATTTCTACGCCGGGGTAATGTGCAAGCAAGAGCATCTCCTACAATTGCGCAATTGATTGTGCGCCCGTAGATCTTGGCAACGCACGAACAGGCAAACGCGCTATGCGACTTGACAACACGAGTAATGTTCGAGTGACTCTTGGCGTACTTCCCAAATTTTTGATGACGCTCGAGGCCTGCCCGAGGCCAGCTCGAGGCCAACTAAATCTGCTAATGTGACTTCAGGGCTAAGACATCGACACAACAACCTCGAGAGCCCCAACTCGCTAATAGGGTTCCTAGAGGTTTATCCCAAACTGTCGATAAGAGATCTAATCGAAGTGCTGCAAGAGTTTGTACGTATCTCGAATATCAAAACTATACTTTTTGTTAAGTCTTTTTTAGCTTTTTAAATGCAAGTTTTCTAAGAAACTTCAAGTTGTTCCTAAGCTTGCTTCAAGCTATTCGAGCTATCTTAGCATCTTAAATTTAGAGAGCTAGTTTTCCGAATTGTCAATATTGTTGTTCTATCTCTAAATCTATTTTTAATCTAGAAAATATTGTTATTAGTTAATTATTTAAATGTTAATCAATTGTTGCTCTTTCTATTTGCAATTATATTAATTAAATATAAATTGTTAAGAAAATTATTTAGTTTCAAGCGCTATTAAAGCAATTGCAACTGTTCTATTTATTTCTATTGTTATTGTCTATGTTTAAAACTCTTATTGTTGTTAGAATTTTCTTTTTAACAATCTTTACATTGTATCTAGTTGCTATTGTTATATATTTCAACAATTAGAGAGCAATAGTGCTTACTAAGAATTTTGCGCAATATACTTAAATGAAATATATAAGAATTTAAATTTAATTTGTTCGCAAAAAGATTGCGAATAGTCAAATTAAGCTAAAATATATCTTTATCAAAAAGCCAATAATTGATAAACTAATTAAAGCTTTTTTTTATAATATATTTAAAGTATTTTGACAAGTTTTTAAACTAACTTAATATGTAAACTACTCATAATTTCGAATATAGATATTACACTTAGTTATTTGAACAACTTGCAACTAAATAGTTGCTATATCTATTGCTATTAATTTTTGCACTATTTATTTAAATTTGTATTTACCGTTCTCTTTGTTCTACTAATATAGCTATTGGGCACTATTGATAACGCTTGCATAATTTCCAATATAGATTTTGTCTTCTATATACTCCTGAAGTCTAACTTAATCTCGAAGTTGTAAATATACGTACAATTATACATAAATTGTTAACAAGAGACTTTTATACACTTTTTTTACTTTTGCTAGAAAGATGCTCGAGACTTAGAAAATTTTAAAATAGATTTCAAACTTAATAAAACTATAGAACATAATTTATATAGAAGCTAATTTCTAAATCTAGATTAGATAGAAGTGTCGAAATATTGTAATCAATCTAATCTAGTATCAAGTACTATTCGATCCGGCACTATTTGGCCTAACATTATATAATCGGACCAAATAGCACCAATCAATATGTATGGTCGGGCAAGTCTCCCAGCTCTTATATAGTAACTGAGCGTTCTATCATCTATTATTTTGACAAGATTTAGAACTAGAAACTACTTTTTTGTCTATAGGTACAGATATAGATATAGAAGCAAATATAGATATAAACTTCAAGTTTTAATCTACTATATTAGTAACAAAAGTAGGAAAAATATATTTAGAGCAAATATATTTGGAAAGAATACGTTTGCATTTAAAAGACTAGAAAAGACTGCAATTAAAAATTGTAAAAAGAAAAATACAATTTTACTATTGTTTATATTTGCTCTAAAATATATTGAAAGCTCTATTCTAGTTACAAAAAAAGTTATATCTTCAATATAATAGAAATAATAACTATAGAATCTATAGATACAATTTTAGAAAATTGAATACTCAAAAAGGTAAAATTGGATTTAAAGAAGTCTAACTTAGTTGTTAAAAAGCAAAAAGTACAATAATTAACTACTATATATATAATCGATAATTAGAAACAAACAAATCTAGATAGATAAATTAGCAAGACTAAAAAGAAAAACGAGAAATTACAATATTATTATATCGATTTAGTACAACAATATATTAATTGTTTAGAGAAATTATTTGAATTAAAATTGAATTAAATAATAAAATTGTTTAATCAACTCAAACAAAATAAAAATGGATTAATATTAGGAAAAATCTACTAGAAACTCAAATTATATAGTAGAAACAAATCGAATAGAAATATTAATTCTATATTAGTTTATTAACAATATTATAGATAGTTAACTTGTTTAGATTTCTACAGAAATTAGAACTTGAACAAAAGTATTTAACAAATTTAAAAATAGTATTTATAAAATTTAGAAACAACAAATTGCAACTAACATCTAGACAAATCTAAAAGTAAATATTAAAAAATATATCTTATAGTGGAAAAGTATATAAATAGAAACTTTATAAAAACACAAAACAATATTAACAGAATAGTAGAAAAATTAATTATATTTATAGTATTAAAATCTACAAAAAACACTTCTATAGTTATAATTACAGTTTAGAGACTAAATGCAAATAAATTGCTAGAATACAAAAATAGATAGAAATCAATATTCTTAGAGACTACAATTAAGTACTATATCAAATAGTATAAAGTTGTATTGTATACTATTTCTATAAATATAGTAAAAAAAGAAAAAATATTGCAAAATTTGTAGATAAATATAGAATTGTTTAATAATATTTAATTTAAGACAATTCTATATAAATTTTCTTGTTAATATTTCTATAGATAAAAGCAATAACAATATCTGTTTGCTTTAGATCTCAACTATTAGCAACAACAAAAACAAAAATAGCTTTATAGCTTATAGATTTAACAATGTTTGCAAATATTTCGATATAGTTTAAGTTTTTGCGTTGTTCGAAGTCTTTAACAACTTAGCAAATTCTATAGCGAAGAATTTTATTGTCAATTTTATACTTAATCTTGTATATCTATTTACTACAAAAAACGTAGTATCTATTAGATACTAAGCAAATAATATAGATTTTATTTCCTTTTAGAGATTTAATTTTGTTTTCTTTATCTAGCCATCAGTTTATTTTATAATAGAAATTTGCTATAATTTTGATATAAGTTTAGACTTATATAGCTCTAATAATATAATTTTAAACAATACAACAAAAGAATTTGCAAATTTGTTTTAATAAAATCAAAGTTTCGAATATCTTTGTAGCGCTAGATCTAGATTATAGAAAAATATTAAATTTTGAAACATATCTAATAATTCGGTAGCTTTAGAAAACTTATCAAAGTTAAAAAATAATAGTATTTTAGAATTAATAAATAACTTAGAGAGAGTAGTATTTTTAAAATCTAGAAAGAATGAAATTGTAGATAAAATAGATAAGACTTCTAAATTATTATTAAAGTTTTCGATCTGATTTAAGAGCAAAACAATTCTTTGCTACTTTTGTAATATTATGGCAAAAATTGGATTAACTTCTATAGAGTTTAGAAACTTGTTAATAGTATTAGCAATATTCAACTACTTAGAGAAAAATAAAAATCGACAAGTATTGTTGTTTTGACAACCAATTTTATTGTAACTAATATTTAAACAAAATTGTATTTGCTTGTTATCTAACTAATAAATCTTCAATATATATTAATCTTGTCTCTGTTATTTATTATATAATAGATATACTTTCTCTTATAATCTATTAGTATTAAGAGTTTAATATAGTTTTGAAACTTTTGTTAATTAGTGCTTGATTAGATTTTCAATTTTTTTTCTGCTAATCTATATATCGAATATATTTGTAGTTATAATAATATTCGATACTTGTCTCGAGAAAAATAATAGAATATTTAACAACAGAAACAATATTGCAATACAAATCAATTGTTTAAATTATCTTTAATTAAAATTTATTAGTTAAGTTAGTATTTCTTATTATAATACGTCTAGGGCTTTCTACTAATAAGAACAACAGTTGTACAATAGTTATACATCGGTTGAACGACAGAAATCTAGATATTTTATAGTTGTTTAACGGTTGTTTAACGATCTAAGTTTAGAGATTTAGATTTTCTATAGTTGAACAACGATTAGACAATGGTTTAAGACTAGAAAGTTGATCTTTCAATAATTAAACAACGGTTGTTGAACCGATAGATGCCTATAGATGCTAATTTTGATATAGAATTTTTTTTAAACTTTTAGAAAACTATTCTAAGTCCCGAATCTAGTCCGATCGAGATTTCAACTCTTGGCATGTCGAGTAGTAAAATATCTCAATTGTTGATTTGTCAATGCGTAAAGCTGTTAAGATCTTTTTCCATTAAGTTTGTTAATAATCTAAGATTTTAACCTTAAATTTAAAGTTTTAAAATATTCGGAAACTCTCTAGCTTTGCAATTATCAACGCTCTCAAAAATTTAATAACAAAATAATGTGTTTTACGAAAATTATATACGCTTGTTAGATTTTCTCTACTAGCGCGCATGTACTAAATTAAATACAGTTATTATTATCTACTTAGAGAGAATAAATTATATGATTATTATTTTTTCCTGTTACAATTTTTTAACAACTGTTACGCAATTGTTGTTTAATTCTAAAATCTATATTTGCGATTGTTAGTTGTTGGGGCATCTAACGTTTAAACAACCGAAATTTGGAATTCTTCTAGTTGTTAATCGGTTGGAAAACGATTTTTCGACGATTTTTCGATAGCTGTACAACGGTTGTACAACGGTTGAATTTTTTACTAGTCTAGCTATATTGCACTAATTTTCTATATTGAAGTTTAATTAAAATATTCGATACAATTGTTTAACTCGAAAGAGTTAACGATAGTAAACTTTGTATATATTTTGCGCTTCTTGTGTTAGACTTTAAAGACTTTACTTATATATTTACTTTTATTGTTAATACAAACACAAGTATTTTTATTATCTCTGTACTTAAAATTGTCAGTATAACGTTTAAAAAAGACTAAAAACCTAATTTTATTCTTATTTTTAAAATATTTTATCTATAAGTACTTGATATTATTATTTAATCAAGTGCAAATTTAGCAAATATTATAATATTATCGAATCTATCTATAAATATAGATTCTATAATATTGATATAAATAAGATTGTCTTTTTAAGCAATTAGATTTAATGGAAGTTCGATAAAACATTGCTTTAATTTCTGCGCAAACGCAAAAGATGTAAGTATTATTTGACAAAAGCTTTTTAAGATTAAAAATATCTTTTCGAGCAAGTTAATAGATATTTTGCTTATCTAGATAATTAAGACATTTCTATTGTGCTATATAATTATCGCATTATTATTGATTGATAATTAAGCAATAGCAGAAACAAAAAGTACAAGAAATATTTTTAAACTCTAAAAGTAGAAATTAAAGTCTTAAATTGCTCGAACTTACTAAGTGTTAATAGAAAATCTATAATTAATAATATTTCGAATAAGATTAGTATCTTTAATTTAACTATATAAGATTAGATACTATCTTCTTCTAAAAGAATATCTCTTATTTCTTTAGTAGCGTCGAATGCTTTCGATATATTTAATTAATCGAAAATCGACGAATATAATATTTGTGTCAATTGAAGAAATTTTACTCAATTAGAAAGTCTCGATAAGTTGATAAACTTTATAGAAATTTAATATATTAAAAGAACTATATCTTGCAATTGCATCTATCTCTATATATATTATTTCAATATATTGTACTATCGACTTATATAGTTATTTGCCCGGAGTTTACCTGGAATATACCCGGAGTTTATCCAGAAATTATTGGCAATCTTCCGGTTGAATAACTTCTAGTCAACTGGCAGAAATCTGCTTTCTAACTAGCAAAAATGTGTTCAAATTCGAGTAAATTGCGAATTTACTTCAAATAAATTACTTGCAAATTGATAATTAATCTAGCAATATTTTGGATAAAATTCGAGTAAATTCTTGATATAAATCTTATTAGTAATTTTTTTTTAAATTTTCAATTACTTAAATAGAATAATTAATATTATCTATTTAAGTTATATAGTACGTATACACTAATAGAGCGAATCTAACGCACGTATATGAATTTCGTAAATTACGTAATTTTATAGTTAAAATTCTAGTAATGTCGATAGTTGCAATGCTAGACACTTTCCAAATATTTATAAACTATAAATTAAGATTAAAACTTTGAACTATAAATAGAAAAATAATTGAACGACTTTATATATTGACAAATCAACAATATATATATTTTGCTATTCGATATTTTGAAAGTCGATATTAGAATAATAGATAGTAGAACGCTTAGTTTCTATGTAAGAGCTGGGGAACTTGCTCGACTATATATATTGATCGATGCTATTTGATCCAATTATATAATATCGAATCGAATAGTATTGAATCGAATAGTATTCGACACTAAATTAGATCGATTACAATATTTCGATATTTCTATCTAATCTAAATCCAGAAATTAGCTCTTATATAAACTATATTCTATAATTTTATTAAGTTCGAAGTTTATTTTAAAATTTCTAAGTTTCAAGCATCTCTCTAGCAAAAGTAAGAAAAGTGTATAAAAGTCTTTTGTTAGCAATTTATATACAAAAGTATATATATTTACAAATTCGAAATTAAGTAGTGTTCGAAAAATGTATAAGAGACAAAATCTATATCGAAAACTATATAGACGTTGTCAATAATATCTAATAGCTATATTAGTAAATTAAAGAGAACAATAAATATAGATTTCAATAGATAATACAAAGATTAACAACAATAGATATAGCAATTATTTAGTTGCAAGTTGTTCAAATAATTAAGTCTAACATCTATATTTGAGATTACAACTAATTTAATTATTAGGTTAGTTTAAGAGCTTATCGAAATACTTCAAATGTATTATAAAAAAGAGCTTTAATTAGTTTATCAACTATTTACTTCTTAATAAAGATACATTTTAGCTTAATTTAACTATTTGCAATTTTTTCGCAAACAAACTAAATTCAAATATTTAAATATTTTGTTCGAATATATTGCGCAATTTTTTTTAGCGAACGCTATTGTTTTTTAATTGTCGCAATATATAACAATAATAACTAGATACAGCGTCGAGATTGTCGAAGAGAAAATTTAATAGCAACAAAAGTTCTAGACGTAAACAACAACAATAGAAATAAATATAAAACAATTGCAACTACTCTAATAGCACTTAAAATTAGATAGTTTTTAACAATTTGCGTTTAATTGATATACTCGATTTTGCAAATAGAAAGAGCAACAATTAATTAGCGTTTCAATAATTAACTAATAGCAATATTTTCTAGATTGAGAATATATTTAGAGATAGAATAACAAATATTCTGATTCTTGCTTCAATTGATATTAATATAGTCTAATAGAGAACAAACATTTTTACAAAAAGTAAAACAAAAATCAAGAGTATTTCGAAGATAATAAAATATTTATTTAACAATCTTTTAATAAACGTTAATAAAATAGAAAATATGTTTGCTTATAACTAAGAGAACAAAAGCAATATTTAGCTAGATATCTAGTGTTGCGTATAGAGGAAAATTAACAATCAATCAATCAATATAATAGTAATCTAAATCTACAATATAGTTCGAATCGACAATATATATTTTCAATATATCTATAAAAATAGTAGTTAATTTATACTTCTATATTTTGCAATTTTGTAATATTTTTTTCAAATTTACTCTCTAACCTAAATAGAGAGTTCAAATTGCAAAATTGTATTCAATTTCAATTTTTAAATACTATTGAACAAAATCTAAGTCAATTATTTTAAATCGACTAACAAGAACTTTTTTGACAATATTAATGATTTTTTTGTTAATGTCAACAATTAAGAGATTGTCTATATAGATAGCAATAATAATAAAATTATTAATACAAATGCTCAAATCGAAGTTTAATATACAAAAGTAATACTTTTTTAGAAATATTGCAAGAGTACTATACTATATTCGAGACAATTGCTTTAATCTATAGAGAGTTTTTCTAAATTGATAAATTTTTTGGTTTTGTTCGAAACTATAAGACAACTTAATATAGATCTTTTTGCTAATATTTTTGTAAAAAAAACAATAATAATATCTATTTGTTTTTGATTTTAGCTATTAACAATAATAAAAGCAAAAATCATTTGATAGCTTATAGATTTAACTATTACAACAAAGATTTTAATATAGGTTAAATCTTTGCGTTATTTAAAATCTTTAACAATTTAGTAGACTTTATAGCAGAAAATTTTGCTATTAATTTTACGCTTAATTTTGAAGATCTATCTATTATAAAGTATATAGCGCTTGCTAGATACTAAATAAACAATATAGATTTTGTTCTTTTTTAAGAATTTAATTTTGTTTTGTTTGGCTAGTTGTCAATTTATTTTGTAATAGACATTTATTATAGCTCTAATATAGATTTTAGACTTATTTAGTTTTAATAATAGGATTTTGAACAATAGAGCAAAAGAGTTTGCAAATTCATTTCGATACAATCGAAATTTCGAATATCTTTGCAACCTCAAATCTAGATTTTGAAATAGTATTAAATTTCAAAAAATATTTAATAATTTAGTAATTTTAGAAGACTTATCGAAGTTAATAAAATTAGAAAAAATACTATTTTTAAAATCGAAAAATAACTTAAAGAAAGTAGTTTTTTCAAAGTTTGAAAAAAATAGAATTGTAGATAAAATAGATGAAATATCTAGTTTATTATTAGAGTTCTTAATTTGATTCGAGAACAAAACAATTTTTTGCTATTCTTGTAATGTTATTGCACGATTCAAATCAACTTTTACAAGTTTTAGAAAATTGTTAATAGTATTAACAATATTCGATTGTTTAAAAGAAATCAAAATCGACAAATATTGTTGTTTTAATAGCTAGCTTTGTTGTAATTAATATTTGAGCAAAGTAATATTTGCTTGTTGTCTAGTTAATAGATTTTCGATATATTCTAAATCTTGTCTTTATTATCTATTATACAATAGATTTTTTTTATAGTTTATTAGCATCAAAAGTCTAATGTAATTCTAAAACTTTTGTTAATTAGTACTTAATTAAGTTTTTAACGTTTTTTTTTGCTAATTCATATATCGAATATATCCATAGTTATAGATATATTTAATGTTTGTCTTAAAAAAAGTAATAAAATATTTAATAATACAAACAATATTGCAATACAAATTGATTGTTTAGATTACTTTTAATTAAAGATTAATAGTTAAATTAGCATCTTTCATTATAGTATTGATTTTTTGTATTAGAATCTAAACAAGACGTTCGATACAATTGTTTATTTTAAAAAAAACAATAGTAGACTCTATCTATATTTTACGCTTCTTGTATTAGATTTCAAAGACTTTATCTATATATTTATTTTTATTGTTAACGCAAATGCGAATGTATTTGTTGTCTCTTTACTTAAATTTATTAACATAACGTTTAAAGAAGACTAAAAGACTAACTTTATTTTTATTTTTCAAATATTTTACTTGTAAGCGTTTAATTTTATTATCTAGTTAAGTGCAAATATAACAAATGCTATCGAATTTTTCTACAAGTATAGATTCTATAATATCGATATAAATAAGATTGTTTCTTTAACAATTAGATCTAATAGAAATTCGATAAGATATTGTTTTGATTTTTGCGCAAGTATAAGAGACGCAAGTATTATTTGTCGAGAGCTTTGTAAAATTGAAGATATTTTTTCGAGCAAACTAATAGACATTTTGTTTGCCTAGATAGTTAAGACGTTTGTGCTATATAGTATTGTATCTTTATTAATTGCTAATAGAGCAACAATAGAAACAATAAATACAATAAATGTTTATAAATTTAGAAAGTAGAAATTAAAGTCTTGAATTGCTTAAACTTGTTAAATATCGATAAAAAATTTGTAATTAATAATTATTCGAGTAATATTAGTATTTTTAATCTAACTATAGAAGATCAAAATGTACTAAGAATTTAATGTATATCAGATATTGTAAATAGTAATATATTGAACTTTGCTATTTTTATATTGAATAAAAAGATAAATAGTTTCGATATCTATAGCAATTTAAGTGCTTTTTATATTTTTTATTAATCGATAATATATTGCTAAGTAGAACACAAAGATATTAAAATTCTTTGCTATATATTAATTGTATTCAATATTAAAAATCTATTTGTATAAAAGAAAATTAATAGTAAAAACTAATATAATATTTGCAAATAAAAACAATTCGAAAATTGCAAATAGAATTGTTACAACAACAAAGACAAAATAACAACTATAAACTATTAGTTTAGTAATTTTTTACTCTTTGTTATTGTTATTGTTGTTTTTGTTTTTATTCTTGTTAAATTTAGACTTGTTCTTATTTTTTCTAAATTTGAACTTCTATTAATTTTCTTTATAATTATTGTAGTTTCGACAATATTTGTTTTTGCTATTGTTTTAACTGTTATTAAAGCTATTGTTTTTTAAAATAAAATATAGTTCTAAATATAAGTTTTAGCAATTTAATTTCTAATAATTTATCTTGTTGCAACTTGTGCATTTGCTAGACAAAGAATAGCAGTTAGTAGACAAAGCAACTAGGCAAGACAACTAGACAAGATAAAAAGGCACGCAAGTAAACAAGACAAACATCTACAATAGTTGTAAAGAAAATTCTCTAAGAACTAAGTTAACAATTTAAATTATACTTGATTGTTCAAATGCAAACGTTATCGACAAACATCAAACGTTCTTTTGTTATTTAACAAGAGCATTAGATACAAATCTTGTAATAGCATTTTTTTTGTTTAATACATACAAAATTAAAATTGTCAACAATAAGAAAAATATCTTCTGTAGTAATAGTTAGTTTAGAACTTGTTGTCGAAATTGAAATATTATTAATAGCTAAGATATCTATTAAGTTAATATATTAAATCTTGTAATTGTAAATAATAACAAATTATTTTTGCTTTTAAATCTTATTCTTATTTAAAAATTTATACTTAAATATCTATTAATTAATAAAAAGACAAGCGATGTTTTTAAAATCGACTCAATATTTAAAAATAAATTAGTTTTTATCTATAATCGAATTATTTAAATAAATAGATATTTTATTAATAATATTGCGAAATTTAATTCTATATTTGTTAATATTCTAACAATTGATAGTTTTAAGAAACTCGAATTTGACAAAAATTCTTATTAGTATATTTGATTTTTTAGATTTGTATATTTTAACAATTTTTTAATAAATCTTTTTAACTAAATCGATTTTCTTTATATTGTAATACAAGTTTTTATTAACAATATTTCGAAACCTATTTATATATTTCTTGTTGTTAGTATTCTATTTAACTTGTTCTTCGATAACAATATTAAACAAATCGACAAATTAAATATTCAAATTAAGATATTTTTAGAGTTTAATTTATTTAAGAACTTTCAACAAGTCTTGTTTTCAAACAAGAAAGTTTATACTATTATTAATTTTAGCAATCTATTTAAGAGTTGCAAGAAATAATGCAAAAATACTAATAACTATAATAATAATAATATAATTTATTATTTTACAATTCTATTAATAGCCTGTAAGCAATAGATAATACTATTAATAAATATAGTAAAAATACACAATTATATAGTAAAGATTTCGATCAAGATATTCTAGTTGTCAAACTACAAAAATTAAGTAAATTAATAAGTTTCGAATTAGATATTTAATTCAATAAATATTTTTCGAAAAATTTAGATAAAAAAGATAATTAAATATATGTTTTTTTAATTAATATTGTCGAGATAATTAATTTTATCAATTACGTCTTAAGCGAAGCCTTAATAGATAAATAGTCAATAAACTCTTAAATAAATTTTATATTTTTGTTATTTTGTCTTAAGATTATAACAAATATAAATAAGAGTAGAGTCGATAAACTTAATTTGTTTAATAGATAGAAATATATTAATATTAAATATAATTACTAGCAACAAGCGTATCTTGTTTATATTAATACTTCTTATTGTAGTGTAGTATTCTTTAATTATATTATTTATATATTATTTTAGTAATATATTTAGAATTTCGAACAAACAAGCTTTTCGTAAATTAAGAGTAAGATAGCGTAGTATTATAGAAGTTTTCTATAGACACTATTAATATTTTTGCATATAAATAAGATTTAATAGCTACGTATTCTCTCTTAATTTTAAAAATATCTCGAGTAATATTTGTTGCAAGCATAAATTTAAATTTATTTTATTTATTTTATATCGACAAGAATAATTGTGTTATAAAAGATTAAAAAAGTATTATACAAACGCATTGTTGCTTAATTCTATAATTATTAAAAATATATAATAGTAGATTCAATATAAAAATAAATAGAAAAAGCAAAATATACTTCTTGCAAACGATTTTAGCAAAAGCTATAAAACTTATACTAGCTCGATATAACAAATTAAACTATTCTTCGATATAAAAATAGTAAATTTTTGTATATTAGATTTGTTTTTTAATAGCGTTAGTTTAATAATATAATAAGTGTCTTCTTTTTTAATAACGCTATTAAGAATCAAATCTAATATTTGTTCTTAATAAAATACTTAAACTATATAAAACTATAAAAGTTAATATCTTGTTATTTCTTAACAATTTCTATTTACTTTGCATACAGACAATACAAATAGTAATATTCTATATTATATAAAGTACAAATTAATCTTATTTTGTTTAGATACTTTTAATCTTGTATTAATCCATTGTTTTGTTGCTCAAGTTTTGTTTTTAATAAAAAAAATGTTGTAACAAGTATTATATTAATTTTAATCGAAATATATATTAAAACTAAATACAAGTCTTTTTAAAAAGTTTATCTCAATTAATATTATACAAGCGCTTCGAAGAATCTTGCTTATATTGTAGATTTGTTAATTGTTAATAGCTTGCAAAATATTTGTACTACTTATTAATTAGAACTTCAATTGCAAGATATTGTTTAATTTATTCGATTTCTCTTTGTTGCGCTATTTAAAAACATTTAAGAACGCTCTACTATATATTTTTCTTTAATCTTATTTATCTTTTCTCTTAAAATTTATATTAAACAAAATAAGTAATAGTTGTTTAATAGAGTGCTCTTTATATATTGCAATTTAACAATATATTACTTTTTTAAAAAGGATTTTTGAAATTTTATATAATTTTTTTGCTAGACGTCGATATAATTGTCTTAAGTTTTCGAACAACGTAGTATTTTTTTATTTGTTAGTCGAATTTACTAGAATTATATATATTAAGTTTAAAGCAAATTATCAAGATATATATATATACAAAATATTTTCCAATTTAAAAGTTATCTCTTTCTCTTATTTATTTGCGTAAGTCGATTGCAAGTATTACAAAAGCAAAAAAATTATTCTCTAGTTATTTGTATTGTTAAATTCTATTGTTTTTTATCAATTTATTTAGATTGTTTAAACGAGTTTGTTGCTAGAACACAAATACAATTGTTGCTAAAATTAGTTTCTTCAATCTAGTAAATTAACAAATCTAGTTAAAAGTTCTAATATATATAAATTGTAACTATCTTGTCTAATATTTAAGATTGTTTGATTAAAAAGTATTTATTTCTAGTTGTTAAATCTTGTTAATGCTATAAAATAAGAGATTTGTGTTTTTAAAACAATTTTCGACTAAATCTCAATTAAACTCTTATTTAATTTTATTTAATTATTTATTGTTAGAAAAGTTACTTTTCTTGTATTATATATATATATATTTAATTTATAAATTTCGATTATTTGTTAATGCAAAAATAAAAATTCTTTATCAAATATATATAGATATACTTTCTATTCTTAATATTGAAATCGTTAATTGTATTAAACTTTCTAATAAACTTCTTATAATAACTAATAACGTAGAATTTAAATATATTGAAATAAACTTTTCTTGTCTTTATATCTATTGATAGATATTTAATAAATATCTTCTTCAATATATTAAATTATTCTTGCACATATTGTATATATAACAAGATTATCTTTTTATAAAAGCAATATATCGTAAATATTATAAGATTAATTATCGATTTTATTGTATAAACTACAACTAGAGCGCAATAACAAAGCAACAATATTATAACAATTATTAGTTAATAAAATTAATATTTTGTTTAATTTTAATTTATTGTTGAACTTTGCTAGAATACTTAAAAGTGCGTAGTAGATGAAAAGTCTAGAAAATTAATTTAAAGCTTTAATCTAGTTTAACTAAAGTATTTGTTTTTCTTTCTTTCTTGCTCTTGTAAATATATTTATAAGTTGCTTTAATTTAAGAAATATTGTTTCTAATAAATCTCTTTAGTTAGTCTATTAAATTTATTAGAATATCTTTCTTAAGTTAATATAACAAATCTATTATTATTATGCTATATTGTTTATTTTTGAAAGTTTCTACGCAAAGTTTTTTATATTATAAATGTACTTAAAATTCTTTTTATCAATTTTATTATTAAGTTAATACTCGAGTTATTGTAGTATAGCTTTATATATTTGTAACATTTATTTACTTATCAAACTATTATATTTGTCTAAAGAAATCTTACATACAATATAATAACAATTTTGCTTAATATTCATTACAAATATTTGCTTCTAATAATTAATTATTAGTTCTACTAGCACTAAATAGCAACGTCTACGCCAATTGTCTATACAATAAATAATTAGTTTTTTTGTCGAGAGATTGCGCAAGACTAGTGTCAAACAATTAGTTTAATATCTCTATAGCAAAATATTTCTATTCATATCTTGTTATACAACTTATAACGTTATAATATATCTTTATACTTAAATATTTTATACTTTTTTTAGCATATACTATTAAAATATAGTCTAACAATATTATATCTAATTAATAACTTTGTTGTATATTTTTATCTAGATTTTTGATAATTATAAATATTAATTATACACTTTAATCTTTTTGTTGTCTAGAGAATTGTATTTTATTTGTTAAAACTAAAATCGATATTACAATTGCTTTAATTAGACAATTTTTCTTTTATTAATTGTTAATTATATAATACAAGTTCTAGAGTCTATTACTCTTTGCTATATATTGTCGAATTAATATATTTTATAAATATTTTATATAAGTTAGACAATTAAGTATAAAAGCAATAATTTTGTTTATTAATCGATAATATATTTTGTATACTTAGTTAAAGTAAGTTGCATCTTTTATATTCGACATTAACTTAAATATATTAATTTTCTATTTGTTATTAGATATTCTCTACAATATATTATTTAACTTAACAAACTATATATTATTGTTCGTATAAGAAATTAATTTATAAAATAGCTTTAATTGCTTGTTTTTAAAGAATTGATTAACGTTGCTCTTAGTATACTTGCAATTATAAAATTAATTTACTAGAATATAGTTTGTCTTATTAAGAAAAAATCTATAGCAATCTTTAATTAAATAATAATATTTTTTGCTCTTGTTTTTAATATTTAAGTAATTAAGTTATTACTAAATCTTTTTGTTGTATTTAATATATATATTTAAAGTACTAAACAATCTTTTGTATATTTAAGAATAAATTTAACAATAACTTTTTAATCTTCTTTTTAATTATAGTCTTGTAACTCTTGTTATATAGCAAAAATAATATAGATAATAGATTAAATTAAAATTAAAAATCTTTATAAGAATTATTAATAAATTTAATTAGTTTTTTGCAATTGTAAAGCGTTGCAATTAGATTTGTCTAAATTTATTATATTTGTTAATTTAGTTTTTTTATTATTAAAAAATGCAATATATTGCAATCTAGAAAATAGTTATCGTTTAAGAATTTAAGTATTATATATATCGAATTAAGATTATATCTTAAAGTTAAATTTAAATTTATAAAGTCATTATTTAAAGAAACTTAATTAGTATAATATCTCGAATCTTTGTTTGTTATATATATAATACTTATTGTAATAGTTGTTTTAACAATCTTTATTAATAGATTTGTGCAAAAATATTGTTTTTAGTAATAATTTTCTTGTTGCGTCTTGTAATTGTATAAAATTTTCTTTAGATACTTATATATATTAATCTTTTTAACTTAAGTACAAGTTTTATTGCATTTTTTATATAACGCATAAAATAACTTGCAAACTTCAAAATCTTTAAATATTTTTAACAATATATTATATCTATATTAATTTAAATATTAAGTACTATATTAAATAATATTGCAAAGTAATTGTAATATACAATAGCATATCTAGAGTCAATAAAATACTATACATTAAAAGTTAGTTTTTGTCTATAGTTTTTCTTTAATTCGACAAGTTAAAATATAATTGTATTAATATTTTTGCTTTTATATTTTTTAAAAATATTGTTATAATATTTTTTACTAGATATTGTATTATGTTTTTTAAGTTAATCGATAGCTTAAATTTTGCTATAGATTTTATTTGCGAAATAAAAATAACTACATAATTAAAATTTGTTGCTTAGAATTAACAATTAATATAATTATATATCTTATAGAATTGCAATATACATTTAATATTTTCTTCAATTAACTTTTTTAATATCTTAAGACTATATATAATTAGTATTTTAGCAATAATATTTTATAAACAATACTATATTATATGTTCTAATAACTATATACTCGAGTAAATAAAGAATTTTATACAAGATACTCTATAATAAATAATAAAGATATTGCTTTACTTACTATATAAAAGTTAATAAAAATATCGCGCAAATAGACTTAAATTGTTAATACTTATCTTCTTTTGTAACTTAGATAATTTATCTAACAAACGTCGACGAGTGATAGCAATTGTATGCACGTCCAATAATTCTAATACTTACTCATTGAAATCAGGAAAACGCTTGCAGTGCTGGCGTAGACAATCGAGCTAGCTTTTTCGAACCTCGGTAACTCAATTATTAAGAGTAGAAGACTTAACCCGGAAAGCGAAAGAAACGACATTCGTAGCATCGGATCAGTCATAATGGAGTTGATGAAGCCTAAAACCTTTATCCTCAAACTTATTCCACCGTGCTCAAGAACGTGGATGCGTGGAAGGACGACTTTGGTATCAAGAACTTCCTGGCCGCTACGCAAGATAGCACTTTGGAGACGTTAAAGAATGTAAGTTTCCGAACGTGGATAATTGGTCTCTTATCTTGCCTAACGAGAACCAAGGACGATTTTCTCCCTAAAAAGCCGATTTGGAAGTGCTTGAGATCTTATGTCTTCTGTGCCGTAAGAGCAGCCAATCTTGACTGCGATATACTTTCTCTCCCATAAGTTGCCAAAAGAGCATTGTCTCTATGGCGAGTGTAGATAAACGCGTTCTATGGTAGGTATTAAGGTAGATAGACTCATTCACTCTCTGATTGCTCCAGTTCCACAAAGATGTGAGTTGCATGAAATGTACTGCAGAGGTCGATCTCTTACCAGTAATTTTAGGTTGCTTCTCCCTGTGGTGTCTATGCGTCCTCTATAGTAGAACTCATGAGCGTAAAACGGGAAAAAACGAAACTACAAAAGGTTGGTTTACAATATCCTCCTCTGGATCACACCCTTTGAGGTCGTTCCCTAACAAGAGCCCTTCTTGTTGTTGCATTCTCTCTTGCTGCAATGTTCGATCTTTCCTGCAATTATTTGATCTGAGGCCGGAATACGTTACCAAAGTTATAGCAACGGTTCGCCATTTTTGCAACGCTCTTCTGACACGTCTTTGCATGGAAGAACGAGTTAAGACTGCGCTTTGGTCCTTACTGGTCGATGAGCTTCTTGAAAGATATCGTAAATTAGTCGAGCACATTCGATTTCTTCTGCAAACTGAGCGTTCGGGCAATCTGTTAACGACAAACCATTACTTCAGTGAGACTCTGGATAAGCTGCGATCCGAGCGCAGCGCAGAACCAACCGAGAGCTTCTCCTTCGGCTCAATAACGCAACGCAAAGGGCATCTGTTGATAATTTGGAACATACTGTAAGGGACATCCATAACATCTTAAAGGCTTACTACAAAGTTGCTCGGAAGCGCTTTGTTGACAATGTCTGCTTGCAGGGGACGGACTATTATCTGATCACAGGACCTGAAATCCCACTCCGTGTCTTCTCTCCACAATTTGTTGTCGAGCTATCAGACGAGCGGCTGGGAGCAGTGGCCGGGGAAGATATCACATCCGTCCAGCAACGCAAGAGCGTGGAGAAGGACGTCGAGAGCTTGACGGAAGGAAGAAGAATACTTATAGCTTAGATGTCCGTTCTTTTCAGAACCCTCTTGAGGCGAAGAATGTGATTTGCAAGACACGCAGTTTCACGGTTGCTTTATACCCTTAGGCTAGACAGAGGCATCAGAAGCGTCTCTGAGGGGCGGTCCCTCAAGCTTTGAAGCGTCGTAGTTTGTTCCCTGTCGTCTTGCTCTTGTTTGAGGAGAGTAGTACTTCTTCCGAGAGAAAAGTAAAAGTTGAACAGCGATCATCCTGCGAGGGGGTTTCTGATCGTCGAAAAGGGAGGAGACGATCTCCAAGGAAGCTGTCGATAACGCAAGGACGTCGGTAGCAGGATAGTCCGCAGATGGGTTAGTCGTGACAACCGGGAATGGCAATAAAGAGATCGGATGGATGAAGTGCAGCGTCAAGGTGCCAAGCAGTATTGCCCAGTGTCCAGCGGCTTTGTCACTCTCTACGATGGCAACAATGTCTGACGAAAGCGCGTTCTGGCCGCAAGCGGCACCGACGATCCCAAAAGCAAAAGACTTTCAGATGTTATGGGCATGAACAGTGTACTTTGAGTTTACAGGATATAGGATAGCCAGTCAAATCGTGAAAGAGTGAGAAAGAACTATTGGAACAGCACGTCGAGACGAAGGATCGCAACGCAAGAAATCGTGTTCGCAAAGCGCGAGTCCTATAGCGCGACTTTTAGCGATTTCATAATCATGTAGATTGCTTGGCACTAGGGAAAGACTTAATTCCCCATTATCGATGCATATATACCATAAGTTATCTCTTACATCGCCTGCATTGCATCTATTGATCTAATTAGCATTCTAAAGTATTTGTTTATATTAATTATCAATTTATTGCAATTTTAGAATCTATAAAATGTCTTCTCAACGTCGCAATTAAGATCTTGCCTTTTCTTATTAATTTATATTGTCTTGTGCCTCTATAAGGCAAAGAATTTCTATTGTTTATATTGCTATCGTCTCTAAAGATAGAGATCAAGACATTGTACGCAACAATTAGATTTCTTCTTCTTTATTAAACAATAGTTCGATTGTCAATAAAAGCAATTACGATATTGCAAATATTTCTACTTTCTTTACTATTAACTATGTAATCTTGTTATGTAGAATCGACAATTGCAATATCTAAAAGAAAACATTAGAAATGTCAAATAAAGAATTGTATTATTAATAAATCGAAGTCTATTACTTATAATTTACGAAGCGTTGTTGCTAAAGAAGAGTTTTTCGACGCTATTGTTTGCAATCTTGTCGATAATATTGTTCGCAAATATAAATACAAGATTAATAAAAAAATATTAAATATTTGCGCATAAGTAGAAGTACAACAAGAAAAAAAGCAATGCAAATAGATAAAAAATATTAAGAAATACAATAAAGTTAAGATTCTTTGTTGTTTTTATAAGAAGCGCAAAGCTTAAAAGAAGTTAAATAAATTATTTAATTTTAAACTTAAAAAATTAAGAGTAAAGAAGAAGCACAACAATTCTAAGATAAAGATAAAGATTAATCTTTAAGTTATCAAATATTTCGAATAAGCTTATATTACAATAATACAAACAATTAGCGAATTTAATATTTAAACTTTTAAACAATTGTTTAATAACAAGTTCTACAAATACAATGCTAACAAAGACTAAATGCTTTAGAATATTATAATAATTGTTAAATTAAAGTATAAAAGAGCTATTTAAGTCTATTAATTTATTAATAACTTTTTAGTGTTTTAATAAAGCAAGATTGTTAATATAATTAGAGCTTAGACAACAAAGTTCTATTTTAATTTAACAATCAAAATCGAGACTATTGTTATTATTAATAAAAATTTAATTGATTTTTTTGTTTTTACTTTACAAAAACAATTTTGCATTAAGCTATTTTTAGATTCTCTAATTAACAATATATTAAAGATTAGATTTACTAAAACAAATAAATTGTTAAAACAAACAAGAAGTAAAGTAAGCGTTCTAGAGAAGACAAGCAATATTAATTGACAACTTATTATTTATTAACAATATTATAACAAGCGTTGCAATAATTAGAATAACTATTGCTTTGTTAATTATATTAACAAGCACTATAATATAAAGACTTTAGAGCAAGTTTAATAAGTTGAAGCTATTGTTAATAGCGAAGAAAACATATTGATCTACAAATTATTGCGAGAGTTATATCTATATATTAGCAACAATCTATATATTAATCTTAATTAACAATATATTATTAGTTGAATTTTGTATATTTATTATTAGACTTTGCAAATTAGATATAAGATTAATATTAATAGTCTTAATATTTATTTTAATCTTTGCAAATATAATTTTTATTGCAATAAACATTACTTATTACAAATCTTGTTTTGTCAATAAGTAGACAAAAGATTAAACAATCTATTTCTTTATTTTCTTTTGCTTTAATTGTTATTCGCGAATTAAGCTCTATTAACTCGAATATTAATAATAGTATTTTTATTAAGAAGTTCTTTAGATAGATTCTTAAGAAAACGTCGCAAGATTGTTATGTTAAAATAGAAAAAATATATAGTATTGTCGAGAAACAAGAGTAAACAATAGATAATCTTAAGTTAATAACAAATTTCTTCTCTATATTGTATTGTATTGCTATGAAAAAGAGTATATTTAACAAAACAACGTGCAAATTTAAGGCAAAACTAATTTTGTTTAATTCTTATTACTTTGACAATTCGAGATAATTCTCTAAAAACCCTATTAGTGGCTTGAGACTCTCGAGATTGTTGTGTCGATATCTTAGTCCTAAAACTATATTAGTAGATTTAATTGATCTCAAGCTAATCTTGAACATTATCAAAAATTTGAGAAATACGTCAAGCGTTACTCGAACATTACTTGTGTTGTTAAGACTTGTTAAACGCAATTTGCAAGTACTACTTATTATGCGCAATTAATTACGCGCAATTAATTACGCGCAATTAATTACGCGCAATTAATTGCGTAATTGTAGAAGATGCTTTTGTCTACACATTACTCTTGCATAGAAATTTTACAAATTGTTCGATTTTGTTATACAAATTACTATAGTATAAGCAAGTAACAAACAAAGATATAATCGAAGTGCTACGAGAGTTTATGCGCATTTCGAATATCAAAATTATATTTTTTGTTAAGTCTTTTTTGATTTTTTGAATGCAAGCTTCTTGTCGCCTCTTAAGCGCTCTAAAGATTGGTCTCGAACTATTTGAGCTATCTTAGTATCTTGAAATCGAGAAGCTAGTTTCCCAAATTGCCAATATATAGAGTTGCAAAGACGTTGTTGATTGTTGCTTAAAACAATTGAAATATAGAAGAAAATAACAACAAAGTAAACAATAATAACAAGACAAAAGACAAAGAGAAGAATAACAAGAATAAGATAAAGAATAATAATAATAATAAGACTAATTAAGATTAGGGAAAATAGCTCTATTTTGTATTAAAAACAGATAATTTTCTATATATATAATATTGTTTTAGAAATCTTAATTTACATAACTTGAAATTCTAATTTAGAGCTTCGATAATTGTTTATTTAAATATATATTTAATGCAAGAATGCATAGAAATATATATATATTTGATTTTGCATTTAATGTAAATTAATATAGCTCTTATAAATTTTTTCGAGCTATTACTAAATATCGAAATTGATTTATCTTTATCTTGAAACTAATTCTTTTAAATTAACTCTTTAAGACGCATCTTTTACATTTGTATTTTAATTTTCTTCTTTTTATTCTTTGCATCTATCTCGATTTTGTATTTTGCAAATTTTCTATTTAACTTTGTATATTTGTCTCGAATATATATTGTTTATCGACGTTATACTTGAAATGCTTATACGCAAAACAACTATATTAACTTCTTCTAATTGCGTATTGTAGATAGTTATCGAAGTTATTAAGAAATGTAAGTTAAAGAATATTCTAATATTGTCTAATTTACGTCTTTAATATATTGAAACTTAGTTCGATTAAATTAAAGTTTAACAAATACAAAGACAAATATCAAATCTTACAATTATAAACTTTAATAATCTCTTTAATACGCAAGTTAACGTATATGCTAATGTTGTTTATAACAATAATACTTTGTTGAGCTAGAAAAATGTTGCAATAAAACAATAAATTGTCTAGTATTTATTGTATAATAATTTTTGTACTAAATTAGTTTTTGCAAATTGTTATACAAGATAGATATTTGTTAACAATATAAATAAAAAACATATTTTAAGAACAATTTCTTGTTAAATTTGTATAATATTTTTCGATTTTATCTATTAAGATATATATTGTGTGTCTTTATCTTGTTGTCTTGTTAAATATAGTTTTATCGATAAAAACAAACTACTTTGCAATAAAATAAAGAAAGTCTATTATTTAGACTCTACAAAGCTTCTTGTTTTAGCAATATTTAATTTGTTGTATTTGTTTTTTAGTTAATTGCAATCTTTTTAAGATTCTACAAATTGTCGATTGTAATATATAAACGTCTTACTTCTTTTACAAGAATTATATATTTTTTTTTTGCATAGATTACAATTGTTTCTCGAGATAAATGTCTAATAACTCTTCGACAACGCGATAAATCTTGCGAGAATTGTCTCGAGATTGTATTTGAGACCTAAATAATAATCTATATATGTGCATGTTTTGCTAGATAATCTAAACAATACTAACTTTATAACAAATCTTGTTAGCGATAGCTTGCGATTATTAATAAAGCAGGAGATATTAAACAATTCAAGAACGTATAATAAGGGAAAGAACGACAAGTATGTCGACAACAATTGCGAGAGATTCTAATTATCAAGAATACAATAAATTAGATATGTTAAAGCTTTAGAATGCTAATTAGATCAATAGATGCAATGCAGGCGATGTGGGAGATAACTTATGGTATATATGCACCGATGGTGGGGGATTAAGTCTTTCCCTAGTGCCAAGCAATCTACATGATCATGAAACCGCTAATTTCTCCCTTGGCCGCCTTGGCGAGTTGGCCCCGTTTGCTCCTCACCGCTTAGGTTTTGCCGCCCCTCCTTCCCAGACCTCGTCCAGCTCCCCATGAAATCGCCCGTGCATCGATTTGGAATCATTATTGACACCGATATTAATGGCAAACCGGGGTAGATGACTTTGTCCTCCAGATAATCCATTTTCGCAATGTGGGGAAGTTCTGTGAGCAGAGAGCTCCTGTTGCAGAAGATTACCCTGATAGTTATGCTCGGACCCTTGAGAATCGGTCCCAAGGAGTACACTTTGACTTCGTCGCTCGACCAAGAACGCAGACTATCCGTTGAACAGGAAGCAGAAATTGTTCGGAACTTGTCTTTCCTCTGTTACCGTCGCAAAGACCCACACTCTGTGACTGCCATCTGTATTGAAGAAGTCCCAAGCGGAAAAGGACTAGTTGTTCGAATGGCAGTAAGCGGCACCACGACTTTACATGCCGAGGAAGGCTTGCGACAGATATGTTCCCTACTCGAGCAGGTCTCACGGCGTGGTAAGTTGCCTATCTAGCGGTCCTACCTGGATAATGCTCATTCGTAATTTCGGATAAGATAATGCAGAGCAACATGATGTTGACGTTCTCTTCGAACAAGTTGTTAAATTGGACATTTCTCGCATATGTGCACGGCTACAACTAAGCCCGAAGCAAGATGTTAAATCTTCTCATGTTATGCAGCTCTATCGAGCCATAAATAGTTCGAAGATCGAGCAGTTCGACAAGTCTCAAGCAGTCCAAAATCAGGTCGGAGAATTCCTCGACGTATATCGAGTATTGAAACAAGATCGCAAGCACGCGCGAGAGACACAAACCTTTCGAGATGTAGGGCAAATGATCAAAATTGCACGAAGTCTCGACCAATCGCCCTGCCTAAGTGATCTCGTCAACAATTCCTTAGATTTGAGCCTGGGAGAAAAGATCACAATAAGAGACTGGGTGACTAAGCTAGGCCATTACCACAACGCTTGTGCTATTCTGGTATCAGCAGCCAGGCGAAAGAGATGGAGCATCTTCCAGAACATCCGAGTCGAAAGTTTTCAGATCCTCATACCGGAGAGTGTTCGCTCACCATCAGCGCCAGGTTCAGCCATTCCTTTGCTCAAAAGCCTCCGAGATTCACCTGGAATGTCAAAAGTCTTGGAAAGATTCGGAAATTCAGAATCTAAGGCCTGCACTGCCTTGCTCAACCGCTTGGACAGCACAAGGTCAGGCATTAAGATTCATGCCGAGATCAAGTTGCTTTTCTACTACGAAACTTATCCTGTCAGCCTCAAGCCACGAATTATTTGTGCGAATAAAAGCGCTTGCTTTTTATGTGACCTCTTTCTTCGAGTCCATGGTCAATTCCAAGTCCCAATGACATTTGGCAAACTTAATGAGAGATGGATCATACCTGACTGGCTAAGTATTAGATCTGGAGACTTGAAGACTCTGAGAACAGCCGTGGACCGATTTGACTGCGCTCTGGACGAGCAGATACAACGACTTTTGAAAGGCGTGACACGTATGCCAGATCCGATGGAGAGTGCGATCGGGTTACCTGCGCAATGGTCACCCGCCTCTTCAGCCCTGATTGAGACAACAAGCGGTCTGATCAGGACAATACGAAACTCAGCTGTCGGGAGTGATCTCAGCGCAGGTCAAGGGCCGCGGACCTCTCCAGACTCCAAGGAAAGCTACTCGTACTTCCATGTCACAGTACAACTAGAAAGCTAATTTCAATAATAGGAGATCGAATCCCGAACTTCAGTCAGCGGCCAATTGTCGACACAGTTATCGAGATTGAGCGTTGTCGTGAATGACGAAACTCTATATAGTGGAGATAGGATCACAAAGCCGCTACATAAAAGGGGGTTGTCTTTCACAATTACCTTTTTTGAGTCTTACGTCTTGTTGTTATTTCATGTCGAATGCCGTGATGGCGAAGATGAGCCTGACGGACCTAAAGTGGATATCTCATTATCAGAACTTGAAAGGTGGGCAGAGTTTAGACCAGATCGACATAGAAGGATTGATTTACAACAGGTTTGTGTTGGATGCAATGTGGCTTTTGAGTGTTCAGTGAACGATCAGGGCTTCTGTATTGAATGGAAAGATGTTGTGGTTCGGATCGAATACAGCAATGTGAAGAGTATTGAAGGCTCACAGGCCGGAGGATAGCTAGTCCCAAGCATATCGTGATTGTGGAGTATTTGGAGTGCCAACGGGCTTTCAAAGCAGATAGGTATCTTCCACATACTGTAGCCGCTAGGTGAGGAATATGTCGTACATATTGCCGCGACTAGTCTGAGTGAGAGAGTCCGATGACTCGTCTTGTGGGAGTCAGCTGCTCACTGATGTACTCGGGCTCGGATGATGGGTGGCGAGGTGAGCTTGTTCGAGGTTGCGAAGACACAAATTCAACATCACTGTCTTCATCATGGCTGGAAACTGACACGGGTAAGGAGGGATCGTTTGCATCCTCGTGCTGTTTGACGCTGAGATTCGACGGAAGGCGCGGAGAGTCTTCAAACTCCTCAAAGGTGCTTGACTCACTCTCGTTCCTGTATGCGCCAATCAGTCAAAGAAGCCATCTCGGGGAAGAGACAGGGCATCAAGGGTCGCAACCGTGCAAACCGTGCGTTTTAGACCTTAAACCAAACTGAACTGCCTGCTCTCGCCTTAAACCGTGCGTTTTAGGCCTTAAACCAAACTGCACGGTTTAAACTAATAGTGCATTAATAGTAAGGACGTTCTAGTAATGCAATTGTAATATAGATTTGATAAAACTATACTTAGATACTATTTTTAGTAGTAATTAATAGTTTGCTAATGTATCAATATAATACGTGGTTTAAGTATAGATTTAGCATTGTTGCAATATATATTAAGTTTCGACAAAGATTAAGTGTAAGCAAAAGTACTAGTGCAAAAAGCAATCTATAAATATTGCTCTTTCTGCTCTAATTTCTATTTTTTATAGATATTTTTTATTTTTAGTATAATTGCAACTTACGCTAAATATAGATTACAGTAATTATTAATATTTTACAATCTATATTCGATATATATATAGCATAATTATATTAATCTAATAGATTATACAATTTCGAGCTAACTTTAATAACAACATGATTAAAAACGCATTAAATCTATTTTCTCTCAACTATTACTATAATTAGTATATGTCTAATATATATGTTGCTTATACTAAGTATATATTTTGAAAGTCTATTATTAATACTAATATTAAATAAACTCTATTTAGTAAAATCCATTTAATTGTTTCTATTATATATTGTATAAACTAAATTTATATCTAGCTTATATTAAGTTTGCTAAATATATAGTTTATAAGTATTTCTTTGCTCTATATTTTATGCAGAATATATATTAAGCACAAACAGATTTTATTGATTCGACAAAAAATAACATCTATAAGAGTCTTCGATAGCAAATTCTTTTTATATTTAATCTATACTAAGTATATGCAATAGTTCTACATATTGAAGCTTTGCTATTGTCTATTAAAATTAAAATATAAATAAATCTTTACTAAGTATAAACAAAATCTATACTAAATATATACAACTGCAATATTGCTATAAATAAAAATTAGATTTATAATACAATATTTGTCTCGAATAGTTGTTAATCTACTACATATTTTGTAGTATTGCAATCTATACTCAATATATAATTGGCACTAATTTTTGCAAGTTGTTCTACTTTGAGATCTCTCTATAGATAAAGAGCACGATAGTATAACAATAGTACTACTACTATACTACGAATTTAGTATTAAGCTAGTAGTACTATTGTGTAACTATCAGAAAAATCCTACTACTACGAGATTTCTATCGCAGTACTATTGTAATACTATTGTGTTACTATCGTGATATTAATATAGAATCTATAGATGTCTATAGATACTAATTATAAAAAAAAATTTAAATTTTAAAAATTTCTAAAAACAATTGTGCAAATTTCTACGCTAGCTCGATCGAGATTTCCGAAAAAAATTGTTAAATAGTAAAGTTTTCAAAATGTTAATTTGTCAACTTGTAAAGTTGTTAAATTATTTTTCTATCTGTAAGTTTAAAATTTTAATCTTGAATTTAAAATTTAAGTTATTCGAAAAGTCTCTAGCGTAACAACTATCAACGCTGTTATATTTTAAATAACAAAATTACATACCCGCGTTAGACTTTCTCCATTAACGCATGCGTACTACATTAAATATTAGTTAAAAAGATACTTTGTTAAATTCAAAAAAAGTTTGCTTACTAAGCAAAACTAGTTTTTGATAACGCGCACAAAAGATTGTTGTACTATCGAAAATTAGTCAATTAACACTTGTATTAAACTTGTAGTAAATGGATAATAAATTAAATTTAATAGAATATATTAAATTTGTATAACTTAGACTTCTAAAATTGTACAATTGTATTTAATATTATTTCCTCTCTATTGTATTACTACTAGAGTTCTATTATACAGTAAAAACTTTGTTTTTGTCTCTATAGTATTGGCTATACTGTATAATATTCGAACAATCTACTATAATACAAATATATATTTAGTTTTCTAGAATTGATATTATATATAGATTAAGTATAGACAATAATAAATTCTACTATTAGCAATATATTTACAATTGAAAAGTATTATATCAAAAAGTATATATTTTCTCTATACTTAATATATTTTTAATTTATATTTTGTTAATACAATACAGTCAATACTATAGAGAAAAAAACCAAATTCTTACTATAGTAAATTAATAGTAAATTGATAGTAATACGATAGTAATACAATAGAATTCTACTGTATAGCTAGATCCTCGATAATTTCAACAGTTTAACGCTAGTTATACTATAGTAGCACAATAACAGAAACACAGTCGATCTATAGTTGGACGTTAGTTAAAAATCAGTTATATGTTAGTTACTAGATTGTTCTTCTTCGAAAACTGCGATTTTCCGACAATTAAATTACAATTGCGCTATAGTAAAGCTACGATTAAGTTACGATTAAACTACAGTTACGTCTTGATGTTTTAAAAAATGCTTAATCTTAATTTGTTAAAAAGCGATAAAGAAATAGTTAGAGAGCAATTTAAATATTGATTGAACAATTGTTGAATGCATCAACAACTATTAATTGCTACAAATTGATAGAAGATTTTGCAACAATTAATAGTTGAAGACTAGATTAATAGATAAGAAATTAATTAAGCAACAATTGAAGAATAGAATTGTATTTAATATACAATTGACAACTATAAGTATTATTCTTGTTAAACTTTTGTTGCAAAAGACTTTCTATTATTATTGTAAAAGTGTTTTCTATTGTATACTTTTAGTTTCTTTTAGATATATTGTTTTGTTGCAAGAATCTTTTGCAACGCTTGTAATCTTGTCTTTTATTTGTTTATATAGTGCTTGAAGTCTTTTTTAATATTGTCTTTTATAAACATATTATATTTCAATTATATTCTAGCAAATATTAAATTGTATTTTTTGTTATTTGTTACTTTAACTTGTAGAGAGCGTCAATAATATATATATTGTTCGAGATAAAAGCAAAGAGTTTGTAGATATATTGTGCGAGAATTTGTTGATATATAAAAAAATTAAAAACAAGATTGTGCAAAGAGTTGTGCAAAGAATTGTTATTCTTATATATTTGCTATATAACATTTATTAAAACAAAAATATAGTTTAAGAAATAATATAGATACAAGAAGCACTAACTTAGACAACTCTTTTTAACTTTAACTATTATATAGTTTTATGTATATGCGTCGATTGTTGTTTCTAATAGATATTAGTATAACTAAAATTATAAAAAAACGCATTTAGAATATTAACTTATTGATAAAAACAATTCTAATATATTATTTGAAGTGCTTAAAGTCTAGATTAACAACTTGCTTATTGTAGTTTTGCATATAGATATCTAGTAGTTTCTTGAATAAAGAAATACTAAGATAGAAGTTTTAAAAATGTCGATATTGCGTTTATAACAAACGTATTAAAGAGTTTAAAATTAATTTAAAACAATTGAACTTGTTGATATAAATTATCGCAAACTATTGTATAGACTTTGTCTATATTTTTGTCAATTATTTGTTTGCTTAATAGCAAAAAGCTTCTTATTAATAATAAATAATAATCTTTAAGTAGTATTAAAGTCTCTATTGATTTTAGATATATTTTTTAAGACTTAGCAAAATTAAAATATATAAACTAACCTATAATGTCTTGCGCATAAAAATAATTTATAAGATTTAATAATATTGCGTAGTTTGTTATAGTCTTAAAAAATCTAAAAAACGTATTAGTTAATATAGACTTATTTAAATATTATTTATATATATTTTATCTTATATACTAGAATATTTATATTTATAATTGTAGCATACTTACGCATTATATTAATAATATAAACATTAATATATATATTAGATAATGCAAAAAGCTTCTAAAATTTACTATTTTTAAATTTACTATTTTTCTTCTTCTTAGTATTTGCGAAAGACTTCGATAATTATATATATTTTTGAAGTAGTAAAATATTGTTTTTAGAATTCTTAAATTTACTATTAATAGTATTAGAAAGTATATTTTTTAAAATTTTGTTTTTCTTATTTACTTTGTTAGCGTTGTTGTTATTGTTGTTATTATTACAAGAAACTTTTTTAGAGATTATTTTAAATTTTTGTGCAATATCTTTTGCAAAATCTATAGTATACTAAATAAGAATCTAATATATTTGTCAATTTGTTACTATTATTTGATACAAATTTTTCGAATAGATATATTATTGATTTTCTATTAATATGTTGATTTTTGCTATTGTATTCTAATATTGTTTTAACTAGAAACTCTTTCAATTTTTGTTTGCAAATTAATATTGTAATACAATTAGACTAATTGCGTCGAATCGAATTATCGAGTCCGGGTCGAGTACTTGACTCGAATCTTGACAATTAGTATTAATTTAATTCGAAAGTCTTGGCAATTCGATTTCTGAAATTGGAATCGACAATTCAAGTCGATTCTTATACTTGAAATCGAAATTTAACTCAAAAAATCGACTCGAATTGCCAAGACTTAGTATTAGTATAAAGAAATTCTAAAATAAATAGTAGAAAACTATATTCTATTCTATAATCTTTCGATATAAAACCATTTAATAATGTATTATAATAATGCAAGCAGCAACTAGTTTAAGCAAGCTTTTTTGAGATAATACAAGCAAGCGTAGTTTTTGTGTCGAAGCATACTACTTAATACTTTATCGAAAGATTCAAAATTATAATAACGTATGTTCAAAAATAGAAATCTTAACATAATAACGTTATTTTCGGTTTCATGACAATTCGATTTAATTTCTAAAGTTGGAATCGAATCCGATCCAACAGTTAATCTAAATGCAATTTTCTATATTAAAACTATTATATATATAACGTAAAGTAATATTATTATATTTAAAGCGTAAATTAGATATAATAAGAGAAATAATAAAGCGTTCTATAAATAAAGACTTTAGTATAAACAAAATATAGATTAGATGTAAGAGCAATTTATATATTGTAAAATACAATAAATCTTAATATTTAATTGTCTCAATTATATTGTTAACAATTTCTTAAGATATTTTAGTAAAAAATAGCAAATAAAAAGCATAATCTTTGTATACAATTAGTATAAAGAATAGAAATTGTTTTTAATTAATAGAAATATAGATATTTAATTGCGTATTATATATATTTGTTTTAGTTTTGTTACTTTCTTGTAGATAATCGAATCTTGTATATATTTAGTATATATTAATTTTAGATTTAAGTTACAACTAATTGCAAATTCGACTTCTAAATATTAAATATTTAATACAAATGCAATTCTATATATATTGTTGCAAATTATAATTTATTGAAACGAAAAAATATTTTATATTACTATATATTAAGTTTGCGTTAATTGTTTAATTTATATATTATAATTATGTCTCGAATAGTAAAGAATGTTTAATTCAATAAAATTAAAAAAATTTAATATATATAATATAAGCTAAGTATAGACTTATTTTATAGACTATTTATATTATTAACTCTTAATTCTTGTATATATAAGTTATAGATTCGAAATAAATACAACATATATATATTGATTCTATTTTTTTTTGAAAAACTATAATATTAACTCTTCGTCTAATACTTTAATTGCGTATTAATGTCTATTGTATAAATTAATTAAATAAAATATTAACAAATATTGTTAACATTCTTGAGCTTAACTCTATTGTAGATTAAATATTTGCGCAAAACATCTAAATACACGTATTTGCAATATTTGATTTTGAAATATTTAAAACTTTAATATTAAATTTTGTGTGCTTTATTTTTCTTCTTAATTGCTAGTAGTAAAATAGTAATTTAAGTAATTTAGAGTTGATTGGTGCTATAGAGAATTAAATCTAGAGCTTAGTATTAACAAGAATTGTTCCAAATTTAAATATAGTGTACACTAAATATATATCGATCGATTAACATTTTAATTAATACATTAGTTAAGATTGCTTCTAGTATTATTCTTTTTCTATATACAAAGTAAAGAATTTTCTATATATATATATATATAGATATACTAATATGTTATAGTAATTTTGTATTTCTAATACAACAACTTGATTACGTTCTTTAAAAATAATAGCAATTTTACTTGTATTAATAAAGCTCTATATATAGTAAGTTTAAATCTAGTATAAAAGTAATATAAAATGCAAAGATAAAATCTATCTCTTTAAGTTTTATAAGTAGTAATTTGTTAAGATTATCGAAGCTATTTATTAGCAGTTTGTTTTCTTGATTGCTATTAGAAGTATTATTATAGATATCAAGAGAACTTAATATTGTATCTTAGTTAGAGAGATTGATATTGTTGTTATTATAATTTGCAAGATTTTATAATATTTAGCTTGAGCTCAACATATATTAAACGTACCTTTAATTTTAATTTTATTTCTTTTTTGCAAAATTGTTTGTCAATCTTTCTAGAACGCAAAATTTTTAAACAAGAGGAAAAAAAAATCTTAGAAAATATATAGATAATTTTGAAAAAAAAACAAGTAGTTTTTACTATTGGAAAATATAATGCTATTAAGATTTATATTAAACATAAGTTAAGCTTCAATAAAATATATATATAATTGTGCAATTAAATATTACAAATAAGAAACAATATCTAGTTTATATTAAGCATAAAAAAGATTAATATTATAAGAAAATAAGAATTTTACAATACAAAAATTTATTTTGTCTATCTAGATTCGCGTTATAGACTCTAGAAAACTCTAAAGAGCAAAAGATAATAGAAAAAGTACTTTATATTAAATATATACTAGATATAGATATCGGTTGTAAATATAGTTTAACTAAAACTCTATTTGTAGTTATTGCATAACGTGGAATTCTATGCTATATATATACAAAATATATATGTTAAATATAGAAATATTAAAATTGAATAGAGATTTACGTCTATACGTTGAGTCTATATGGAATATAGTAAAAGATAATTTCGAATAGAAAATTCTATCTAAGATTATCTTGTTCCGGATAGAAAATCTGCATTCGAGATAAACTATATATTTGTTGCAAAGCTAGACGCTTCTTAAGTTTTTTGAAACTTTTAATTTATTATTAAAACTTTAATTTAAAAATAGAATAAAATTTTAACAACTTTACAAATTAACAAATTAATATTGTACAGATAATACTACTTAATAATTTTTTTTGAAATTTTGATCGAACTAGTGTCGAAGCTTAGTTAAAAAAAATTAAATTTTAAATTTTCGAATTTAAACAAATATTGTACATATAAAATCCTATAATTTCTATATAGCAATTAACTATTAATTAACTATTGATTAAGTAATTAATATATAATTATAAATTTGTTGTTAGCAGATAATCAACATACATTAGTTAGGAATGTATCGTTTAAAATAACTACTTTAGCGTAAAAAATTTTAAAGATTTTAAAATTCTCTAATTTTTTTTGCAAAAAGATATTTATTATTATTGTTGCAATATGAACATTACAAGCTTGTAATAATTTTGCAAAAAATAAATATAATTCTATTGTCTTGCTGTCGAGCTTAATACTAAAAAACTCGATTGCAATATTTGTTTGCTTTTTTTTTATTGCTTTTGTAGTTTTAGAAGATTGCAAATCTAGTTTTGTTGTTTCTAATAGAGAGCAGAGTTAGTTAAGAATAATAGTATAACAAAGAAGTTATCTAGATAATAGAGAGGAATTTGTAATTTAAACAGATATATCAATATTTAATATAGAGTGTTTGCAAATAAATTGAAAAAAAACAAGACAATATATAGCTTAAAAAGAAGAAAATTCTCTATATAAAATATGTTATCTTATTAAAAATTTAGTAGCTATCGATTAGATATTGTTATCAAAATATTATTTAAAAAATATTAGCAAGATTCTTCTTAAAAAATATTACTTTATATTCTTGTATAATAAAGATAACTATAGTATTATTTATTACAATATATTTCAGAGTTTTTCGATTGCAAAAAATATTATTGTTGACAAAAATATTTTTAGAAAAGAAAAAAATGTAAGTATATCTCTATTTGTTGTTATACTTTAATATAAAATTTAGTAATAAATATATATAAGAATTGGATAAAGAAGTAACTAACATAGTAAAACAAGTAGTTTATAATTATTTATTAATGTCAATAATAAGAATATTAGATATATTGTTTGTAAAAGAGTAATCTATATTTATACAAAAAAAATATAAATCGATATAGTTAATTTTAACGTCTTGCTTAATTATATTAATAAAAGTAGAAACAAAATATCTATTAAAATATCTATTAAAATATCTATTAAAATATCTATTAAAATATCTATTAAAATATCTATTAAAATATCTATTAAAATATCTATTAAAATACTTGTGTTATTCTTTATTTTCAAAAATTTAACTAATTGCAGATTAGAGTTGTTTGTTAATATTAAATTCTATAGAAAGTTTTCTAATACAAAGATTAAAGATCTCGCTATATTTGTTAGCAAAATAGATAACAAGTTAGTTAGCAATTATTGTTTATTAGAGCAACAATTAAAATTGTAATTCTTTTAACAATATATATTTATATTTGCACTTGAATTTTTTATTGCAATTGCTAGTTTTGTTCTATATTTGCATATAGTTAAACTAGACAATCTGTACTAATACTACTAACAATGCTTGAATAAGTAAACTCTTGTTAAAATTTAAATATCTTTGGATAAACTAGTTCAAATCGAGTAATTTCAATTGATTCTATATTTTATAGTATATTGTATTTTTACTATTAAAAACATCTATAGATAGTCTTTTTAATATTCGATTTAGATTAATTTAAAAAAAAAATATATTAAATCAGCTATCTTCGAGCTAGTCTTAACTAAGTAATAAAAAGACTACTTATAGATGTTTTTCTTAATATAATTAGAATAGACTAGAAATATATAGAGCCTATTCAAATTACTCGATTTGAACTAGTTTATCTAAAGATATCTATATTTTAACAAAAGTCTACTTTTTCAAGTATTATTAGTAGTATTAGAAAAGATTATTCGACTTAACTATATACAAATATATTGTTAATAGATATTACTATAAATAATTTATCGCTTATTAAAAGTAGATATTAGAGAAATCTCCAATAAAGTAATAGCAAAAATTTACGTCGCAGAACAAGTTAAATTCTGCACAAATTGTTCTATCTCTTGTCGTAGAATTGCAAGAGAAACACTTTCTTATTTATTGATTTAAAAATCGAGTTTTAGAGATTCTAATCTAATTTTTGAATATTATTACTCGAAATAGACTAGTCTATTGTAATAAGAAGTTTTTAATACGCTAGCTTTTGCATTCATCGAAATAAAAAGTGTTTCGAGTCGGATTCTCCGGGTTGAATCTAGGTTGGATTCCCCAAATCGGAATTCGATTCGTCTCAAATCTGCTCTGTTCCGCGACGTATAGCAAAATAGAGTCTTTGTATAACTATTAACAAAAAGAGTTCGAATAACTTCTTAGATACGTCGATAAATCTTTACTCTATCTTTTTAAAAAATAATATTTAGTAACAAGAGATATCTTAACTAAAACAAATAACGCAAGCAAGAATTTTTTATATTAATCTCTAATAAAAGTATAAAAGATTCTATAGTTTAATATATTTATTTTACAAAGACAATAGAGAGTAGTTATTTAAAAAAAAGTTTTAGTTTTATTAAAGTTAAGAAAGTAAAACTAATAACAATATATATATATATTAAAGTTGCAAATTAAATTATTAAGACTCTTTGTATCAAAAGTATTAAATTTTTTTAAATACAATTATAGCAAAAAAGTTAGGAATAAATTTTATAATACTTATAATATTTAGCTTGCTAGAAAAGATATCCTTAAAATAATAACAAGAAATACTAGAAAATATAATAACAATAATATTAAAACTAGACAAAATATTTATAAAGAAGTTTTAATTTTTTACTAATATTGTTGTATTTACAAATATATATATATTAACAATAGAAATCTAAAAAACAAATATATATAAAGTACTTATTGTTAAGTTTTGCAATTACAACTTCTAGACAACAAAAGTGTTTTTTGTTTCAATTTTTTGTTTCTATATATTTAAATTTTTTGCTATTGGTTTTGTTTTAAAATAAAAAGCAACAATTTTGTTATTAATAAATATATTGTCTAGATTCTTTTTTTTTCGAGAACAACAAAGTATTGCAAAACAATAACTTAAAAATAAAATTATAATAAGTAATAATAAGAAAAGTTATTTTTGAAAATTTTATTGCAATAAAGCTTTCAACTTTGTATATAATTAAGTTTTAGAAATTGTTTTTCAAATATAAGAGATACAACAAACGTAATTATTAATATTCACAATCTTAGAGAAACTTTTGAAAATTGTTTTAATAATAATTCTATTATTGTAGAATACTACAATAATAATAATAATAATATAAAAAGAAGTTTCATAAGAATTAAATTGTTTGCAAAGAACAATAAGATAATACAAAAATAATACAATTACATTAAAAGATTTAATTAATAATAGCAAGTTTAAAAAAGACAGATACAATAAAAAGAGAAGTGCAATAAATAGTTACTATATTAAATAATATAGCAAAAAACTATATATAGTCTTCTTAATCTTTTTGTTCTCGACACTAGTTCTTCTATTATACAAATCTCTACTTTTAATAGATATCTAGAAACTTAATATATTTAATCTAGTATAACTTTTGCAATATTGTATTAAATTGAGTAATTGCAAGCTCTATAGAATATACTGAGTAAATTCTATTAATAAATTAAGTTATAGTATATTAAAATGGTAGATATATAGATAGATACAACTATAAGTTGTAGTTCTATTAATATATTAAGTTTAATAGAGCTTATTAGTGTATCTTGTACTTTCTAATAGAGTAAACAATCTTCAATTGATATAAACACTATCTTTATTAATTTTTGATCAATTAAATATATCGAGAACACTTGACGCTACTAAACAAATAAGAGATATTCTTTTAGAAGAAAATAATATTAATTTATTATTTGCTAAAAATTGTATTAAGTTATTATTAACAAAGTTTATTTGCAATTGTTATAATTCGATTATTACAAATAAATCGAGTAATCTTTATTTTCGATATTGTAGCAGATAAGAAGCGCTTTTGCTAACTTAAGCTTATAATTTATTAGAAAATATAGTAAATAAGATAATAGATAATCTATTCTACTAAAGATACTATAAATTTATTTGTATATAATCTTTTAATAGAAATTAGATCTATAAATATATATAATCTTAATACTAGTCTTGATAAAAAAAATTGTCTAAGCAAATTAATAAGAGATTTCCAAATATTTTAAATTATATTTTCAAATATTGCTAAGCAAGTTAAATAAAATTATATATGCAACTCTTTAAATCTATTTGCTAAATATTTTTTTATATACAAATTTTGGATAAATTGTTGTTGCTCTTTTTAACAATTAAATATATATTTAACCTGAAGATTTTTAGAAAAGATTCAAGAAATAAATTTATTTGTTATCTAAAAGAGATATAATCTCTAGAACAAATATCTATATTTAGAAATTGTTTTCAACTCTTCGAAGAACATTAAAACACGCTTTGTTCAAGTTTTTAAAATAATATAATTAAAGCTTGTATAAAGATTAGAAAGTATAGGAAATAAATATATATTTAAATTAGCAATTAAGATATTCTTAGACAATATCTTATCTTAATAGATAGTATTGATATTTATTTATTTTACTTAGACTAATTGTCGATTCGATTTTCGATTCTAACTTTTGGAATTAAATTGAATTATTAATTTTAACTATAGAAATTAAATCGAAATTCGATTTGATTTATATATTTTAAAATCGAATCAAATTGTTAAGAAATCCAAAATTACATTATTATATCCAAAATAACTATTTTTAGATCTATGTTATTATAACTTTGAAATTTTGACTAGAGTATAGTTTAATATATTTCGAGATTATAATTAGACTTGTTTATATTATTATATAATAATCTACTCGAACTAGTTGTTGCTTGTACTATTATTTTGTACTATTAAATATAAAATATAAAACTAAGATTTCAAACAAGTTATTTATAATATATAATAGAACTAATATCTTAGCAATTTAAATCGATTTTTCGATTCGATTTTCGATTCTAACACTTGCATTTGATAAATCCTAACTTTAGTTCTAGATATATATAGATCTAGCATAACAAAAGTTGCAATTTTATATTAGTAATATCTAGACTTCTCGCAAGATCAAAATTAAATCTAGTAGATCTTGCATTACTTGCAAAAATCTAGAAATTCAAGCTAGACTTTGCAAGAGACAATCTTAATTTTCTTTAATATTGCGTTTGTAGATACGTTCGTCTATTATAGCAATCATAATTTGTTTGCGTAAGATGCGCATCTATTCTCTTAATCTATTAGATTTGTCTTTAAAGTAAACTTTGCTCGAATTAATAGAATTTGACGTTTAAATCGAAAAACATAGTAGTTTAAGTCAACTATACAACTAGCGAGCAACTACAAACGTCTATATATATTATAAATATTGAAACTTTATGCGCCAAAACGTAGTCTAATTCAATTGGAATTTAACAACTTTATCGAACATAAAGAAAATCAAACAAGCTCTTCGAACAAGTTTTGTCTCGACAATACTAATTTGAGTATATAGAGTAGTTAGATCTATAAGATTTGCAAAATCTTAAAGAGACTTAATCTATCGAACTCGATCTATCTCTCGAAAGACGAATAAAGTTTTGGAATCGAATCAAAATGTTAATTCCAATCTTAAGAATCGAATTGCCAAGACTTTCGATTCGATTCGATTAATCGAATCGATACAATTAGTCTAATTTTACTTAATTTAATGCAACTTTTCTAGAGCACTCTAAGCTCTCTAAACTTTCTAAGAAAGTCTAGAATTAGAATTAGATTACATAGTATTCTAAACTAGTCTAAAGATACAGAAATTGCGTTTTTGAAGTTTACATATCGACAAAGACTAAAACAATCTCAATTTAGTTTAGCTTTAAAACTTTTAATATTTGCAATTTATAATATACAATTAATAGTTAAATAATTGCGTTAACATTAACGTTAAGATTGTATAAACTGCAAATTCGCGCAATTTGTGCAAAGTTTACTCGAAGAACAAACTATTTAATATAATATATTATTATATATATCTTATATATAGATTGGAGAGCACAATAGTATCTCTTGATAGACAAGTTCAAAGTATTAGATGAGACAAGAGAGACTCTAATTATCTATTATAGATAAAGATTTTGCCAAGAGACGCTTGCGAGATCTCTTGCGCAAGCGTTGCTTAATTATACTTAGATTGTGCTCAAAGCGCTATAAAGAAGAACGTCAAAAGTTCTTCCAAGTAGGAAGTAGATAGAAATATTTTCGCAAATTTCTTGACAAGAAAGAAGAATATATACTAAGTATTATTAGTCAAATTCTATAGCAATTGCTAACAATACTCTTAGTTTTGTTTGTTATTTTTCTTATTGTTTGCATGTTCTTCTCTCTTTCTTGTCGCATAAATATCTCTTCGCTTCTTACTATTATAGAAATATATATTGTTGTCTTGTTATCTCTCTCTATATTTATTATTATTGTCTAATTTACGTACTATCTTCAAATAACGTAATATATGTTCAATCTAGCTTCGAATACATTCTTGTATTAAAATTTGCTTTTAGCAATATTGCTATACGCGTTCTATATTCTTTTTAGTCTCTGAAATATCTTTGCGTGTAATTTATCTCTTTATCTACTATTAACAAGACTCTATTATATTGAGATTAATATTGTTTTTGTATAAAATTAGACGTAGAATCTCTATCTTTATTTAAATAGAATTCTAATTTTTAAAGATATAACTAGAAGCTAGAAAGATAAGTATAGAATCAACACTAAAATATTTAAATATTTAAACATATCTCTATCTTTTATAACAAGCGTATTTAATTGTTTTTTGAAATCAATTTTTGCAAATAAAATCGAAGTAGAACTAATACTTGCTTTTGTCTATATCTTTTTTAGTAATTATGCTGTTTTTTGTGTTCTATTTTTATTGAATCTTCTTGTCTTCTTTATTGCGTAGTTTTATACGTCGCATTAAAATATTTAGTTTCTATTTAGTTTTTTTAATATATTTTATCTTCTTGTTGAGCTTTGCGATATACGTATTAGTTGCTTTCTTTTTCGCAACGATCTCTTTACTTTATATATAATAAAGATTCTTGCAATTATATAAACAACAATTCTAGAACATAAATTCTAAAAATTCTAATATAAAAAAGTTAATTAATCTACTTGCATTCTCGCAAAATTTAATAATAAATCTTATACAAATTTCTAAAGAAATATTTAACATCAATATATATAGATATCTTTCCACTTATTTTTTTATCTACGTCGAATTATTGTATTTATATATATCTTCTATAGACGTTGCTATATATATTGTGTATCTCTTTTTTGCAATATTATACTAGTTTTATTTGTTTAGATTATGCGCTTTCAATTCTCTATAGTTCAATTCTAATATTTTATTGCAAAATTGTATTATATCTACTTTATTTTCTCTATTAAGCTTGTTTTAATAGTAGATTTAACATTGTTAAACTTATGCTTGCGAAGTACGCAAAAACCTGTTTTTTGTAAAAAATTATATTGAAATTTCAAGACTGCAACAAGCATTTCTTTATTATTTTTATCTATTTTAACTAAAATTTGTTAGTAGAAGTTCGAAGATATTATTAAGCACTAGAGATATATAGTATATTATTTGTTATAATTGCTACTTACTTAGCAAGTTTACAAGCAATAGATTTATTGCAATAATATATATTTTGTATATATTATAGTTTTATAATTGTAGATTGTGTTCTATTGTATCTACGTTCTTTTATCTTTTTAAGTTATACTTTAATTGTGTATATATCTTTAATTTTTGCAATTTTTGCGACAATTGTTGTCGTAACAACAATATTTGCTATTATATATTGTTTATATATTGCTAGTGCTTGTAGACGTTGCGCAATAGTATAATTAATGTTTCGAGATTGTTTTGCAACGTTCTTAACTAAAATCTTTATATATTTAATATAGCGAGTATATTATTACGTTAGTAGAGATTTTTTGTTGCTCTTATTGTTGTTTAATAGTAGATTAAGTAATTGAGCAACAAATATATGTTGTTGTTACGTTTTAGATTGCGTAATAATATTGTTCTAGAAATTTAACAACGATATTAGAGATAATGCTAGAGAAAAGATCTCTTTTTGTCAATTTTAAATAGTAGCAATAATCTATATATAGAGATTTCTTATATCTCTCTCAATTTCTAATCTTTGCGAATTAAGTATCTCGATTGAGATCTTATTGCGCAACATACCTGGTATATTCCATATATATCTAACCCTAACCCTAATACCAAGACGAGATTATCAATTTAGCGTCGCGCTATAAATTAGCGTACGCGTTTGCGAGGACTTTTGGCGTCCTCCTTCGTATCTGGGCTAAATTCAAGGCACAGTAACTCTTAAATGCTTAGTCTTGCTTAGTCTTGCCAGCTTGCTCAGAGCAGCTCAGAGCTCCAAAAAAAATCGTCGATAAGTATAGGTTCAAGATATCTGATGCTTTTACACTTAGAATGTTGGTTAATCCTAGTGGGTGTGCCTTTATCGAAAATGGGTATGCTCGGAATATTTTCCTATATTACTAGCGACTGTTATTGGACTTGCTACCAAGGGAAGAAGAATTTCAAAGAGCTTATCAAAGAGGGGTTTTTTACTCGTTCTGTTTGATGGGCTCACGGTTCAAGCTCTTGCAACTATCATTTTTGACGACGTAAATCTCGCATCAAGTGTCTTCTTATCGCGCAAACGTGTCCTATCAGAACATATAGATATCTCTTTATGTAGCAGCAAGATGTCTATATCGTTTATACTTTTATTCGCTTTCCAATTTCCTAGGTCTACGCGTAGCAGTCGTTTCCAACATCTGGTATGCTTATTATTGGTAAGTTACGAGGCCTAAGATTCTACTTCACTCCAAAAACCTAACGCGCACTCTAGGTTCTTGGGGAGATATTCGTAGGCGATTGAGGTTGCCTTGCGTAAGTATGGCGATGTTCTATGCATCGCTTCTAACAAGCTTGTTTTCTTTACTTCGCAAGCGTTATTCGATGTATACTTGAACTTAACTTCGCAGCAGTTTACTAATGTATATTAGCGATTTCATAAAGATCGACAAAGCTTGACATTAGGAAAAGACTTAATCCTCTATTATCGATGCATATATATTATAGATTATCTCCCTAATTATCGCAATTGCATCTATTGATCTAATTAGCAAATTGAAGCTTCTACATATCTCGTATATCGTATTTCTAGTAGTTTTAACTTCTTATTATTGTCGTCAATATGCTTGTTGTTCTCTTCTCTATCTTACAATCTCGAATTGTTTAATTTCTTTTATTATATTAGCGATCGCAAGTTATTGTCGACAAAATCTACTACAATCTTCGAACAATCTATAGATTACAAAAAAACTTGTTTATATATAAATTATCGTTTAATCTTAAATACGAATTAAGAGAGATCTTTATAAAGTTTATCTTGTTATTAAAGAGTTCTTGATTATATATATAGAAAAACAATTGCAAGCAATACAAAAAAAGATAATCTAATTCTTATAAAAGAAATAAGAGATATATATATTGCGATTAACAATATATAGGATAATAAAAAAATTATAATTAAGTAAATAACAAATATAACAAATCGAATATTGTTAGAATAAGGAGCTTCGCAAGATCTAGTTAATAAAGTTTTTTTATATTATTGCGAAGTAACTTGTCTTTATTGATAAAATTATATTTAACAAAACAACAAAATAAAGATATACAATATAAATTTTTATTAATAAAAACAATAGATATATTTCAAATCTAATTAGAGATCGTTATTAAAGTATACTTTTAATCTACATTGTAAATAATTATCTCTCTTATATAACAACTTGCAAAGACTAATTTAATATAAAAATTATTTTGCAATAAATATTAAATAATCTATTGTTTTATTGCAACGTCTTTCTAATCTTGCAAAATGTTATTGTTATAAACAATATTAATATATATATTAATTTTTATATTAAGAAGATTATTAAAACTTATAATTGTGTTACGAGATTTGTGTCTAATGCTCTTGTCAAATAGCAAGAGAGCGTTTGGCATCTATCGATAACGTTTGCTCTTAGCCATTCAAGTATAACTTAATTGTTAACTTAGTTCTTAGAGAATTATCTTTATAATTATTATAGATGTTTGCCTTGTTTACTTGTGTGCCTTTTTACTTTGTCTAGTTGCTTTGCCTGCCTAGTTGTTATTCTTTGTCTAGCAAATAATAGCTTCAACATACAATTCGAGTCAATTATTTGTCTAATTTAGACGAACGACATTGATCGAAACTTTTGTCTCGCTTGTTTTTACTCGAATCAATAGACAAGACTTGTTGTTCTACTTAGTTTGCTCAATCTAGTAAAAACAAACGAATTTGATTAGTCAAATAGATAATCGACAAGACTTTACTTTAAACAAGCAATTAATAAGTTCAAAAGAACGCAATAGATAACTTTACTTAACACAGTTAATAACAAAGTTTCGATAAAGAAATTATTACTTGTTATAGCTTACAACGAGTCTTTAACAAGAACATTATTATCTATCGTTTATAATTATTAGATTTTCGAGATATTACAATTTGTTGCAATTAATGTTGTTACTTCAAAGACATTACTATCTTCTATATTAGACGACATTATTTCAAAGACATTATTAAAGTTGTTAGCAAAGCAATTATTTAAACATTAAAACAAGCAACTTGAGCAAAAGAATTTAAACATCTATCTTGATAATATTCTAAATCTAGAATCTTTTAATTCGATTGTTATCTTAAAGTATCTCGACGAAGTTTTTGTTATTTAACGAAATAGATTTGCGTTTTTAAGTATCTTAATTTTCGTCTTTTTATTTATATTTTCTATTTTATTTGCGTTCTTAACTAGATAGTCAATAACTAATCCTTTCGACAAACTAAGAAACAACAAGACTAGCGAATTAAACAACAATAAATTATGCAAGAACACATTAACAAATATTGACAATCTATATTGTCGAAAGCGAGCTTTCTCTTTTGAAAAAAATAGTATAAATTGTTGTTGTTAATCTAGAATTGATTGAACGAGTTTCGAGATAAACAATAGATTTAAAATAGTAAATTTATACTTTAACAATTCTTTGCAAAGTAATTAACAACAATTTGATTAATTTAGCTTTGTCGCGCAATTGTACAATTTATAGTCTTTTAACTTATTTGACGTTAAGCAACATACTTAGTACAATTAATAACGAGATATTAAACTTAATATCTTACAATTAAATGCTTAATCTACTTACTCTTTGTTAATTTAATCAAATATAACTACGTTTAATAATATAGACTCGCAACAATAGCAAGAACTTGTTTGACAATCTTTAAACGTTCAAGTTAATTTAGTAGCTTTTAAATAGACTTTGTCTTTGCAACTTAATTTTGCAACCTTTAAACAAACTTTAATCTTGCAACTTATTTTCGCGACTTTTGAACAAACTTTACTTTTTGCAATTTTTAATCTAAATCAATTGCAAATTATATTGCGTAAAAAAGATTAATACTCTCTCGTAAAATAGATATAGTACTTGTCTTAAAATAAATCGACTAATTTTTGTTGCGCTTCTAAGCACTTTAATAAGTTTTTACAAAAAAATACAAATGTGTCCTCTAATCGATTTAAGACGTTTAATTTAGACTTTTTTTATTTAAACGCTTTAAACAACTATAAGTTAAGCAACATTATTTTTGCTTATAAGAAAACAATATATAGAGAAGTCTTTATCTTCGTCGAATGTATAAATAATTACGTATATATTGTCGACAAAGTTGTTGTTTAAGACAATTTCTCTCTTTGTTTTTGTAACTTTGTTATAACGTAATATCTTAAGAAGATAAAAAACTTTAAATGTTAAGCGTTTCGAAGTCTATTTTTTTTAAACTTTATCAATAAATTGTAGAATCGATTTAAGATAAGAATTAGCAAGACGTTTAACAAGTTAACGTTAAAGATCTTTATTGTTAAAGATATCAAAGACAAATAAGAGACTATAAGATATTTGCAAAACATTATTTTTTATGCGCAATTAACAAGTATTGAAGAAATTTAAAGACAATTAACTTGGGCATAAAATTAGCTCGAGATAAAATTGCGTTTTATTGTTAATATACTTATCGTTTATATATTATTTTAAGACTTTATTAAAAAATTTAATGCAAAACGCGAGATATAAAAGACAATACTTGCTTATCGTTCTAGCTAACAAAATTCGAATCAATTAAATAAATAATTAAAAGAACAAACTATTTGTTAACTTGCATTATATATATCTCGTTTAATTTTTTTTTGCATGCTCTTCTACAAGTAGTTCGATTACGCGTATTTCTCTTAACAATAGTTTGTAAACTACGAATATTCTAAATGGTTTATACAAGTTTTGCAAGATTTTAACAAGCAATTTCGTCAATTAATTAGACTAATCGTCGGTTCGATATTCGGTTCCAAATTTGGAACCGAATCGAATTGCTAAGAAATCGAATGGAATCGAATCGCTTAAAGAAGCTAGCTTATTACTATAATAAATTTAGCTTAGTAAAAAAGTTACTATTTTAAGCAATTCGATTCCAGAAAAAATCGAGGAACCGAATCTTGGCGCTCTCACGTGATATATTTGGTTTCTCGCGATTAGTCTACAACTAATACAATAGACGTCAATATAGTTTTAAATATTAAAGTCTCTTGCAAAGCTCGCAATTACAACAATGACAAATTCTTTCGCAAATAGTTAGAGCAAGAATTTTTACTATTAGAATTAGAAAATAAGAGATAGATAAAACAACGCACAACAAAATCGAGACAATTATCGAAATAAATATTGCGAAGATTGTTGTAATAACTATTAGAACAATTATAAATAGATAGCAATCTATCAAGTCTTTGTCGTAACAATATTGTTAGAAATTACTAAATCAAATGCATAATGTGATGGGTAAAGTAATTGTCTTTTCTATCTATCTAGAATATCTAGGCAGATATATGGGCAAATCGACCAACATAGCGATTTTGATGTCGACGCTAGATTCAATCAAGCAAGAGTATTGGGCAGGCTTTCTAGGGCAGATCTTATGCATAGAACTCGTAACAATTGCTTATCTTTTTCGAAAAAAGATCGCGTTCTCGTAATTATACTATTAGATAGCAACGATAAGGCCTAATCTTGCATACAAATATATAGTAAATCGAGATATAAAGTGCTTGTAATGCTGGAGCGTCCCTAGTATGCATATCAAACAAAAGAAATTACTTGTATGCTTATCTCTTTCGAAAATGTTTATAACAACGTCGAAGATAATCGAGATTATCGTCAAGATTAATGCAAGCGAAAACGATAAGATGTTATCGTTTTGATACGATTTGAGTGGCGACAATAGTCTACGAGAGTCGATGTAGAGAAGACAATATAATGATATTGTTCAAACGTTCTCGAGATCGTTTTTACGTCTTTAGAAATAAATCTAAAACTTATCTTTTTGGCATTCGATCTCGCGAAGCGAAGCATTCGATAATTGTTTATTTAACGTATTGTCATTTGTCGCGTTTGTAAGATTAGAGAGAGATACGAAGACGCGTCGATTTAAGTAACATTAATGGGTTTTCTTTGATCGTTTCTTACGAGTTTAAAATAGATAATAATTCTCTTTTGATAAGGCTGCTTTTTGGTAGCGAATATGCGAAATAAATCGTCTATTGTAAGATATAATTTGATTGTCTTTGAATAAGACTTCTAATAAGATAAAATTGGCGTTCGCGATTCTTGTAATACTAATTTTAAAACAATCTTTGTTTAGGTAGATAAAGATGTAGAAGGCAATATAGAAGATGTCTTTGATGCAAGAGAAGATATTTGCGAAGTTGCTTTTGACAATAAAGATTGCTTTGTAAAAATCGTTTCGATGCATGCAATTGCGAATATAAATATCTTTGTAATAGACAATTTTGCAAATAATAAAGTAGAAGACGTATTAATATCAATAATAGTAAATAAGAAGCATGTAGAAGTAATCTTTTTTGCGTAATACTCTTGAATATATGCATGCAACTTAGTATTGCTTGCAAATTTAATAGAGCAACATCTACACATATGCTTTGTAAATGTTGTAGAAGACGTATCGATATTAATAACAACGAAAAAGAAGTATATAGAGATAATTTTTAATACGTAATTTAAGGCAATTGCTTTGTTAAGACAATTTTACAATTATTGCGTATTCTACTTGTAAGTCAATTGTTATTTATCTAGCTCTTAATAGAGCTTTTTGTTGTAATTCTAAAATAGCTAATTTTACTTTTCTTAAAGCTTATTTTTAAACTCTTTCTTGTAAGTTAGTTGTAAACAAGCAATAAAGCTCTTGTAATTATTGTAGAATATATAGAAGACAAACATATCGAGTCAAATTACAAATTTCTTAAGTAGAGAAGTTGAGATAAAGATTTGTTTGAAAATAGATTTAGGTCGATTCGATATTATAGATGTTTAATATATTAGTGTCTTTATCGTCAACAATAATTAAATGCTTCCCGAAAGCTAGATATTCTACAAGAATTAGCTGTTAACACAATAACTAGATACTGCTTTTGCAAACAATAAAGCAAATAACTTTGTAAGCAAAATAAACTTCGTCGTCAATGCTATCTATAGCAACAAATCTATCGATAGAAGATAGACATTGTTAACTTGATTGAAGCTATCAATTGTTAGAAATTACTAGATCAAATGCATAATATAATAAGTAAAGTAATTGTCTTTTCTATCTATCTAGGATATTCGAGCAAATATATAAGCAAATCGATCGATACGACGATTCTAATGTCGACGCTAGACCTAATTAGGCAAGAGTGTCGAGCAAACTTCCTGGGGCAAATCTTATGCATAGAATTCGTAACAAATATACTACGCAAATTTTGCAAAATATATAGAGTTTGTCTATTACTTTATGTTTTTCGAAGATCTTACAAATTATTACAACAACTCTTGTACAAATACAATAGCATATTATGTTATTAACAATTAGTCGAAAAAGACATATTATATTAAGAAGAAAACATTAGCAATTATTTATATAATCGACTTGTTATAGAAAGCAATTTACTAGATAAATGCAATGCATATTAAGTTGACGTTAATATTTCTTTTCTAATTCTTCAAGTACAAATGTTGTGTCTTAATTTTTTTTATTAAGAAACAAGCTTTTTTAGCATATTAAAAACAAACACAACAAGATATGTTGTCAAAAATCTATTAAGACATTCTATGTTAATCTTGTTTTTGTTAAGACAAGTCTTACAAGCTTAGAGTTGATTAAATTAAATGCTTTATTATTGCGTCAAGATAGACTAACTTTTAGACGTTAACACTATGCAATATATTAAATAACATTCTTATAAGAAGACATCTCGTGTATTGTTTGCGTTAATAGCGAGTGCATTATGTTACTAATTAACAATAACTTTTTTAGTAACTTAGAACTAAAGCATCTTAAAAGACAATCTAGCGTTGTTGTATTTGTGCGCGATATTAGAAACAACAAATATTTAATTAATAATTATTTTCAACTCTCGATGTATCTTTAAGACAAAATAGATAACAAAATAATTGTTGCTTACTTCTATTAAAAAGTTTACGTTGTAAAAAATCTAAAAGTAAAGCTACTACTTAAAATAAATATTATTGATCCTAAACGTATAATTGTTAACGCAAATAGACAAAAACTTATTATTAAGAGTTGTCAAAATTGGAAGACAAAGCTAAAGATAAAGTCAAAGAACAATATTCGAATAAAACAAGTCGTTAAAATCGAAAAAAGTCTTGTAATTATTATCTATTTTGTTCTTAAGGTTTCAATACTAGTACGAGACAAAATCTTATCTAATAGAAACTATCTCTTCGAATTGATTTTGTTCGACGCTTACTTTTATATCGCAAATAAAGAAATGTCTTTTGTATACATTTATAACAATTATCTTGTGTCTTTTTATATCTCGCAATACGCGATGTTAAAACGTTTGCTAAAGTTTAAGAAGCAAAACTATTATTAGATTAGCTTTAACGAAGAGAGCTAGACAATTAAAAAACAATTAAGATTAACATGTTTAATAATAGCTATTAAGCGAATTTAATTAATAGCGTTTATATCTACGACAATCTAGACAAAATAATTGCGCTTTAGTATCTTGTCAAACGATTGTATATCTTGTAAAAGAATATTAGCAAAACAATTAATTTTGCTAAGAAAAATTAAATGTTGATTCTATTAAATAGCAACTAAAACTCTACATTAGTGTCGAAGATAAAATACAAAATTTATTTTTTAAGAGAACGCGATCGCAAAATAGTTAATAAAAATTTCGAAAAATTTCATGTTCAAAACAAGATAATATAATTAATTAAGTCTTTGTTGTTCGAATTTCTTGTCTTCGTAATTTGACAAATCTTGTTAAACAAAATTCGAAAACATCAAGTAATAATTAATATTCGCAAACTAAATAGACTAGTTAATACGAATAAGTATTTAATATCTATTTAGACAAATATTATAACTCAAATTTGTAATTGTAAGCACATAAGTTTAATAAACAAGTTAACTTTCTTTTTGCAATTCTTAATTGCATTTGAAGATAAATATAATTTCTTCTTTATTATTTATTAAGACAAGAAATAACTTAATATCGCTATTATAAGATTCAAAAATTTGTTTATCTACGTTTAACAAATAATAAATAGAGAGCTTTGTTAATTTAAAAACTTTTGTCGTGTTTACATTAATAATATTGTCGCCTTCTTCTAATTGTTCGACACACATTGAGTTTATTTTACTTAGTTGTTCGACAAATTAGTCTTGCTAAACGTTACGCTTAGTTTTAAAAAGATTTATCTTAATTATCTTAGTATTACTTTGCTAGAACAAAAAGTAGACGTCTTTAGCTTATTTATTATTGAAAAACGTATTGTTGTTATTAAGACAATCAAATTTTTTAAGAATTTAAAGACGCTTAAGATCTATCTTGATCTTGTCAATTATTAAAGAAACAAGATTGTTTAATATGTTTAGCAAATTAACGTTTTACAACAAGAAAAGACTTGTCTTTTAAAAAGATTCCCTATTGTTAACAAGCAAAAGCGAAAGACGTGTTTAAAAAACACGTATATTAAATATTTGCTTGCTTTTCTTTAATTCTTCTATCAACTATAGCAATTCTTAATAGGTTGGAACTTCTTACTTTATTTCGATAATAGTTGTCAATTATATATAGATTTAGACGTCTTCAAGAAGCGCAAATTTAATATTAAGATATATTATATTAAAGACGATTTAGCTAGCAACAACTTTAGACAAAACAATATTTAATATATTTTGTTTCTATTCAAAATTCTAAGCTTTGTCGAGATAAATTATTGATTAATTAAAATAAAAGTAACTTGTCTTGTATAAACAATACGAAAGATCAAACATTTAGTAGAAGCAGTTAAGAAATCTACTATAGTCTATACTAGTTATTTGATTACAACAAACATTGTTAAACAAATTATAATGTTCTTCTTATTAATTAACAAGCTTAATCTTTGTTTTGTGCGTATTTTGCAATATCTTTTATAGTTTTTATTAAACATATATTATCGTGCAAGAAGACTATATACAATTTCGAATACATTGTTTAGACTTTTTGCATTTAAAGATAAATATAACAAGAACAAGTTATTAATTTTAGATAAGATAAACAACTTTGCAACAAATGTAAAGATTATAACTAAATTAATGCGACAAACTTTTAAAAAGAAATTAAATTTAATCGATTAAGATACAATTAATAAAACAATCTTATTTTATTTATGTTTGGTTCAAATAAATAAAATCTTTAAGAAAAGATTTCTTAAGATATATATTAAATTTATTAAATAAATAGAAATTCTAACAATAATTCGAAAGTTATCTATGTCTTTTAATATTTAAGTTTTTGAAAAAGACAATTTATTCTACTTTACAAACTATGCAAATTGCAAAAAACTATGCTTGCTCAAGAAATTTAAGACAAAAATCTTTTATTAAACGCATAATATAAATAGTTATATTAACTTTACTCGCACTTATAAGACAATAATTGTTAATTTTTATCTTTGCAAGCTTGTCTCTCGATTGCATCGATATATTGCTTATTGTTAAGAGTGCAATCTTTGTCAAATTAAGCAATATTAATTTTATAAAAATTTTAATTTCATTTTGAGCTTTCTTGTATCTTTTTATATTGTGTGTATCAATTTTGTCTTAAAATTGCTATTATGCTAGAGCTTTAATATTGTCTTAATAACAATTTGCAAATTTTTCAAAAAATTAATTGTTTTAAATAACAAGACAACTTATATTGCAACAAAGTAAAAAAATATTCTTTTTAACAATCTTGTTAATTAAGAAGTCTTAAGAGCGTTTGTGTACAATAAAAATTGCAAGTTTATATCTAAATTCTAAACAATTATATTTTAGAAGCTAGAAGTTTAATTTTTGACCTTAATAGCATACTATTTACAAATAGATAAACAAAACAAACAAATAAATTAGACAATTGAAATAGTTTTGCAATATATAGCGACTAGCAATCTTAATCTAGACTAGATGTTTTTTTTGCTCGCACTTCGCATTTGTCTTAATAATTTACTTAGTGTCTCTATTAAACTATTATTAAATAAAGTAATTATAAGCTTTAAGATGCGTAATTTCTTGTCTCTTCTTAGACTTGACAATTTTTAAATAAATTAATTGCAAAAGAAAGTTGTTAATGTCTTCGAAATAAAAGCGACAATTGTATAAGCTAACATAATAGGTAAAACAATATACAATAAACATTATAAATCTATCAAGTTTTCGATAGACAATATAATGTATCTTTGTCTTTACAAGAATTACTTCTTGCTATTTATTAAATCGTTTAAGTTGTCGATTTAACGTATCGAGTCTCTTAAGATTTTCGAACAAAAAAACAATCTAGTATACAAATTAAATCTCTTAACAAATTGAAAAATTTACTCAATTATATTTATTTTTTATCTTAAGTTAGTACTAGGCGATAAAGACTTATACAATTGTTTAAAGCTAAATTATTTGAAGATTGTTATTAAGTTGAATGTCGAATAATATTTTTACAAGATTAAGATTTTTATTAAGCATCGCATTTATCAATATAAGTAAAATTGTCTTATCTTGAAGTATTTTATTCGATAAAAGAGCTACAATGCTAAGTAAAATCAATAATATAACGAGAATCTACTAAACAATTTTGCGAATCTTGTTAACAATTACAAAATAAAATACAAAATATTTATTTTTTCTATTATAAGACGTTTTAAAACAACTATTACAATACTTGAAGTAATTGTCTCGACATCTCTAGTAAACATTATTGTCTTTATATTATTGTCAAAGAAGCGCAATCGATTGTCTAAGACAATAAAAAAAGCGTTTATATCTAAGAAAAGAGATAGATTGTCTAAGATTAAGACTATTACAAATAGCAAGAAAGACAACAACGTTAAAATATTATCTTAATATTATTGTTGTCAACGTTCAAGAATTAATAACGATAAACTACTTGCTTAAACGTAACATTAAATAATTATAATTTATTGTTTACTTATAGTAGACGCTTTACAAGTTTTAATTATAAGGCGCGATTTATTAGACTACTAGTACAATTAATATTAATATTAACAACATTATTAAAGCTTATTATCTTTAATTCTATTAATACATATTCTTGCTTACTATCGTTAGCTATTATCTTTATATTATTAATAGTAATATCTTTATTATTGTTGTCGCATTGCAAGATTGTCTATTTATTATTATTGTTTAGCAAGCAATCAACATAACTTTTGACAAAAAGAACAAGAACTTTTATCTTAGTTAAAATGTCGCAAAAGCTCGCGAACGCAAAGTCGCGAATCAAGTAATCAAAGATCTTCTTGCGAAAACGCTAAGTTAGCAAGATAATAATAACTAGGTTGCATCTAGATGTCAAGCCCAAGAACAATTCTCTTTGAGAGCATACTATAGTAGATATCGAGCAACTTATTTGCGAGATGTTTATGCTTAACAACTATCTTACTATATTTATGCTTCGCAAAGACAATAATATATCTCTTGTTTATTTAGTTTTTAACTTCGAGATCTTAAACGCAAAGGCAATCGAGAACAATATCGCTCTATTTTAATTTAAAGAAAAGATAGAGATCGACAATTATTTTATCTACTTAGCAAGTTATATGTGTCTTATTGATTACAATATAAGTTGTATTGTTTGCGTTAATATTACAACACAAAATTGCTTTGCTCTATAACTCGCAACTTTTAACAAAAATAACAATATTCGCATATTACGCAAACTTCTAAGATCTATCTTTGTATCTATAAGCATTGTTAATGTTTTCAAAAAAAGATATATTTTGCAAAATAATATTGACGCCTAATTTACTTAAATTATTGATTCGCAAAAGAAGTACAAAACAACTAAGATAAACAATCTCGTATATAGCATTATATCTTACGACACATTAATACGCTTTAATAAGTTGTTATCTTTAAAGAAAGATTAGATTTTTGCAAACTACAAGACTTGCAAGTTTGTATTAAATCTTGTTATATTTGACAATCAATTTTCGAATCTATACTACAACAAAGATCTTAAAACAATCGATATTAACAAAAAAACTATATTAATCGAAGCTTATTAAGCAATTAAACGTCAAAATATAACTTCGATTAAAACACAAAAGACGCAAAAGACAAACGTCGATCAAATTTTATTCGAAGCAATAATGTCGTCTTGCAAACGTCTAGCTTCGACGATAAAAGCAAACAAATTAACTTTAAAAATCTTAGTCAACAAAGCTATCTTCTTTAATCTTGCTCTATTCTTCGTCTTGCGAGATTCAAAGTTGTTAAAACGTTACGCAAAGAAGCTCGAGACAATTAAGACGAACTCAATTGTGCGTCAAACATCGATTTTGAAAAATAAATTAATTCGCAAGAAAATAGCTTTTAGACTTACAAATGTCTTAGTTACTAATTGTTAAACAATTTGATTTGCGATAGTTGTTGAACAAATGCTAGACAAAATAACGAATAGCTCGAACAAGACAACGACGCACTTTTAAGCTATACAAGATAGCTATAATGTTATTCTTGATATCGACTTTATTATCGTAATTGATGTCTATACTTTTCTCAAAAACATTGTCGAATTCGTTAAAAAATTAGCTCAAATCGTCAAGATTGTCAAATTGTTCGAAGATAGATTTTAGAACAACTTTGCAAGAATTGAGCTAAACAAGACGTACTTAAATGCAAGAAAAAACGTTTATTGTTAACGCAACAAGAAGTTCTACGACAAATTAAGTATCAAAAAGAATTGAACTAAGATTATTTAGTAACATAACGCACAAACGAACAAGAACAACGAATTTATTACGATTGATTAGGCTATTAAAGTCTAGATAGAATAATAATTAAATTTAGAAATTAAGTAAAGTTTGAATTTGTAGCATAACGAGAGCGTTAATATCTTTTCTTTTAAGGAGAGCATGTGTTACGAGATTTGTGTCTAATGCTCTTGCCAAATAGCAAGAGGGCATTTGACGTCTGTTGATAGCGCCTACTCTTGAACAATCAAGTATAACTTAATTGTTAATTTAGTTCTTAGAAAATTACCTTTACAATTATTATAGATGTTTGCCTTGTTCACTTGCGTATCTTTTTACTTCGCCTAGTTGCTTTGTTTGCCTAGTTGCTATTCTTTGCCTAGCAAATTGCAAGATTCGATATTTGTCTTCTTATCTATTAAACTTCAATTTAATCGAACTAAGTTTTAGTATACTAAAAACGTAAATTAGACAATATTAGAATATTATTTAACTCGTGTTTTCTAGCAACTTTATTGGCAATTCGAGGAAGCGATCTCTGTAACACAATAGCTCCACTAAGTCGACATCGATTCGAGAGAGTCTCGTAACATCTAGCGCTAGCCTATTAGAGTAGTTTAAGACATTTCTTAGAATTTAGATTGTTTTGAAATTTTTTTGAAATTTTTAGCCTAATCGGGTTAGTATTACGAATAGAATCAATATTTGAAAACAATTTTTTTTAGATTCTTTTTTGTTTTCAAATATTAATTCTATACGTAATACTAATCCAATTAGGCTAAGAATTTCAAAAAAATTACAAAACAATCTAAATTATAGGAAATGTCTTAAACTACTTTAATAGGCTAGCGCTAGATGTTACGAGACTCTCTTGAATCGATGTCGACTAAGTGGAGCTATTGTGTCACAGGGATCGCTTCCTCGAATTGCGAATGTTCGATATATATCTACAATATACAATTAGAAAAAGTCGATATAATTGTTTTGCATATAAGTACTTTAGATATAGCGTTAATAAACAATATATATTCGAGACAAATATACAAAAGTTAAACAAAAGACTTGCAATATACAAAATCAAGATAGATATAAAGAAGAAAGAGAAAAATATTTAGATATAGAGATAAAAGTGCATAGACTATAAGATAATAATTTAGAAAAATTAAATTTAAGATATAGATAAGTCGATTTCGATATTAAATAAGAGATTAAAAATATTTATAAAAGATATATTAAACTATATTAAATACAAGATTAAATAAATATATATTCTTACGCATCTTTGTATTAATTGTATAGTAAAATAAACAATTATCGAAATTTACAAATTAATCTAATTAAGATCTTTTAAAACAATATTATATATATAAGAAATATTTTGTTTTTAATACAAAATATATTTATTTCTCTTAATCTTAGATTATCTTATTCTTTATCTTGTTCTTTATCTTGCTTTTGATCTTTTTGTTCTTTGCGTTATTATTATTACTTGCATTATTATTATTGTTCTTAACAAGTCTATTGTTTTAAACCATTATTAATAATCTCTTTGTAACTCGATAATAAGAGTTAAACAAAATTAACTTTGACTTAAGTTTATGCGCAACTCTACTAAGTATACTTTTTTCGATAACAATACAATACAATATAGAGAAGAAATTTGTTATTAACTTTTTATTATCTATAGTTTACTCTTGCTCTTTAATAATATTATATATTTTTATTATTTTAATCTAACAATCTAGCAATACTTTTTTAAGAATTTATTTAAAGAACTTCTTAACAAAAATATTATTGTTAATATCTATATTAATAGAACTTGATTTGCGAGCAATTAATAAAGAAAAAGCAAAAGCAACTAGTTTAATCTTTTGTTTAATTGTTATTAATTGCACAAGATTTACAATAAGTTGTATTTACTATAATAAAGATTGCACTTGCAAGAATTGTATCTACAAAGATTAAAATAGCTATTAAAACTATAAATATTAACTTTATATTTAATTTGCAAAGTTCAATAATACAAGCATTTAATTATACAAATAATATATCGACAATTAAAACTAGTATAGAGATTGCTACTACTAATATATAGATTATTGCTAATATATAGATTGTTGTTGCATTGTTAAAGTATTCTTCTTAGACATTATATTTATTATACTCTTGTTAATACTTTTCTAAATCTATATTTCTATTATTTATTGTTAAAACTATATATAGATCTTTAGATTACTATTAAAATTGCTCTTTTTTTACAATTATTATTATATATTTGCTTTGCTTTAAAAATAAAAGTTATAAAAGTTACTTTGTCTCTTTAATCTATTTACAATAAGTATAGCTCTCAAAATAGCTTATATATAGATATACTTGCTTTATTATTAACAATAGCTTTAAACTATTACATCTATTTCGAAATCTCTATATTATAGTGCTTGTTAATATAATTAATAAAGCAATAGTTCTTCTAGTCAATATAACGTATGTTGTAATATTGTTAATAGATAATAAGTTAATAAGTTAATATTATTTATATTCTTTGCAATATTTACTTTGTTTTTTATTTATTTTAACAATTAATTTATTCTAGTAAATCTAGCTTTTAATATAATATTGTTAATTAAAGAATCTAAGAATAAATTAATGCGTAATCTCTTTTGTAAGATAAAAATAAAAAAACTAATTTAATTTTTATCAGTAATAATAATAGTCTCGATTCTAATTGTTAAATTAAGATAGAACTTTGTTTTCTAAACTTCAATAACATTAACAACTTTGCTCTATTAAAGTACTAAAAAGTTATTAACAAACTAGTAAACTTGCACAACTCTTATATATTTTGCTTTAACAATTATTATAATATTTTGTAAAATTTAGCTTTTATTAATATTGCATTTATCGAATATGTTGTTAAACAATTATGCGAAAATTTAAATATTAAATTTGTTAATTATTTGTATAGTTGCAATATAAGTCTACTCTAAACATTTGCTAACGCCAAAATCGATTTTTTTTATCTTAAAATTATTGTGTTTTTTCTCTATTTTTAATTTTTTTAATTTAAAATTAAATAATTAATTTAACTTCTTTTAAGTTTTACGCTCTTTGTAAAAACAATAAAGAATCTCGACTTTATTATGTTTTTTAATATTCTTTGTCTATTAATATTGCTCTTTCTCTTATTGCACTTTTACTTGTGTACAAGCATTTAATTTTTTTTTGTTTATCTTATATTTGTATTTGCGAACAATATTATTAACAAAACTACAAACAACAATATTAAATAGTCTCTCTTTAACAACAATATATCGACAATTCGAAATAATTCTCCAGAGATTTTATTAGCGACTGGAGACTTTCAAGATTGTTGTATCGATGTCTTAGTCTTAAAGCTACATTAGCAATATAAAGTTGCTTTAGAATCTACTCTAAATCAAAATATCTATCTTCGCAAAACAATATTACTATAGATTATAATATTTCTCTTAATCTATTTCGCGATATTTTAATCTATGCTTACAATATAAACTATAGAAAGTATAACGTCTCTAATATCTATAACTACTTAGACTCTTATTCGATCGCAACTTATATACACAATAGTATTGCAATTTTTAATGTAGTTTGTTTAATTTATATTATAATATTAAATGCATTTGCGTTTATAGAAATGCTTGACACTTTAAGTATTAAATATATTTTTCTTATATATATGCTATATTTTTACAAAAAGTAGAAGTTCTTTTTCTTATTATTTATAAAGATATTTACGTACAAATACTCTTTTATATAAGCAACAAATCTCTTGTATTTCTTTGTATTATTTACAATCGATAAAGAAATTTTCTTTTTCTTTGTATATTAAATTGTATTTGTTTTACTTCTAATATTTAGCTTTTTTTTAAGTAATTCAACTAAGTATTAATTTCAACAATATATTCTTCTCTTGTCTCTTAATTCGAGCTCTATATTTATTTTATTAAAGATTATTTTTAATATTGATTTTCGACTTGACAATTAACTTGTTTGCAAGCTATATTAGCACAAATAATAATATAAAAGTAATAAACGCAATTTATTATATTGATACTTCTTTCTTTTAGTGTATTTTGTTTGTTGTTCTCTAATTAATTTCGATCAATTTAAAATTTGATTACAGTTATTGAAGACAATTTATATTTTTCGCTATATTTTTCAAGAAATTGTAATTGTCTAATTGCAAATAAATATAAGTAATCGATATTTAACTTAGTATAATCTTTACAAAATATCTTTTATTGAGAAAGTTTACTTTAACATTATTCTTTTTCTTAAATTTTCTCTATAAGTATTCTTGTTGTTAACTAATATATATATTGTTATTTGTTAAATCTAGACAAAACTTAATTCAAATCCATATTTTTTATTATAAGAATGCTTATCTGGACGTTATTTTATATAGCAATCTCTTCCTATAAGTACATTTTTAATTAGCTAATTTATTTGTTGTTATTTATTAAATCTAGACAAGATCTAATTTAGATCTTCTTCTTTGTATATAAGCAAGTCTATCTAAACGTTATTATTCTTTTTAGATTCTTTTTATAAACATTTTTTACAATTAATCTATACAATATTTGCTATTTATTAAATTTAAACAAAATTTAATTTAAATCTAACTTATATTTGCTTCTCTAATTAAGAATACTTACTTCTATATTGTTCTATTTGTTAACTCTTCTCTACAAGTACTTTTGCAATTAACTAATACTTTTGTTGTTATTCGATAGCTTAGAAAAAATCTAGTCTAAAACTAATCTAAATCTAACTTAGATTTGCGTCTTTAATTAAAAATATTTACTCTAATATTGCTCTAATTGTTAATCTCTATCTATAAATACTTTTGCAATTAGTTAATATCTTTGTAATTATTTGTTAGAATTAAGTTAGATTTTCTTTGAATAACTTATATTTATACAATTATCGCTTACATACTTAACGCTTTTTCTCTATTAAAATTGTTAATTAATTGCTTAGATTAATTTATTTTTATATACTTTGTTATTTTTTTAAGCTTTTAAGTACAAATCTTCTATTCGAAGTATTTATCGACTTTTTGTTACTATTCTATTGATTATATTGCTTTAATAAGTACTCGAATTCTAATTTATTAATATTTAAATTTAAGAGAGATTCTTAAAGAAAAGTATGCAAGATCTTCGAACTTGTTAATAGTTTTTTTGCTACAAAATACAATCTTTTGTTGAAATTTTTGTATATATTTTTCTCTTTATACTTCAAGTTAATTGTTCTATCTTTGTTATATTTTTCTTGTAAATATTTGTTAATATACTATAAATATAAAAATTGCAATTATTAACAAAGTAAAGTATATATCTTTAATATGTTGTTCCTCGAAATAAATAAATAGTTATATTTTATGTTTAAACTTCTTGATACAATAACAAATTATAATTTTTATTATTTTAATCGCTTCTAGAATTATAGAATTGAACATATATTTAATTAAAAAATTAATTTTAAAACTCTCTTAATTATTGTTTAAAAACAAAGATATAAAAGTCTTAATTATTATTAGACTTGCAAATAGTTCGAATTGCTTTTTCTAATTGTAGTTTAGCAAGAAGTTAATAAAAATAAACAAACTTATATCTTGAATATTCTTGCTTAGAAAAATAAATTTTAATAATAAGATCTAAACGTAGTTACGCAACTTTCTATTGCTAATAAAGTTGTAATAGTTTTTAATTATATCGCGAACTTGCTCTATTATATAAGATTAATAGTCTTTTATTGCGTTGTAGAGTTACAATTGAATAAACTCTTATTTACAATAGAAAGAGACAAAAACAATATCTTTCTTGTCTTCTCTAATATAGAAATATCTTCTATATTATTGTTACGCTAATTCTTGACGCTCTTTATACAATTAATTATTCTCTCTTATATACATTTTATTAGTATTGATAGTTTGAATTTTTGTTAAAAATTAGTTTAAAATCTACAACTTTCAATATTATACTTAGTAACAAATATAATTTGCAAAAAGATATATATCTTGCGCATAACAATTTTATATTTTAGCATAAAAATACATTTCAAGTATTGTTTTATCTTGCTTTATAAAATAAGAATTTCGATACAATATTAAGTCTTGCGTAATGTTACGCTAGTACTTCCCACGAAGATATTAGAGAGAATTATGCTATCGAAGAGGTTTGTAGACGTCTTTAGGCAATGCAAGCAATCACTTGATAACAAGGAATTGCAACTAAGTAGTCGTAACAATAAGTCAAGACTTAAGATAAATTGAACACGATTTATAAGGAAGTCGTATTTCGAGATCTATATACTAAGAGATCATCAATGCTCTTTCTGCTCTCCTAGTAGAGCTAATAGAGCATTGCTCCCCATACTTCTTTAGTAGAGCTAGTAGAGCATTGCTTCTTATGCTTTCTTGATAGAGCTAATAGAGCATATGCAAGTATTCGTTCTTTATACTACATTCTTGCGTACTTTGTATATTGTTTGGCTCGTAACACTATTCTTTTTCTTTAAGTTTTTCGTCTTGAAAGCAAACTTTCGTTATGTCTTAAATCAAATCATTTTCTTACAATCGTCGTTTAATTTAGCTAACTAAATTGGATATTTCTATCGTTAGAATGCGTCTCTACTATCATTGCAATCGCCTTAACAAAGTCTATCGTATTCAAGAAGATTCGAAGAAGTGTGTAGAATATATTAGAAAGAGCTATTCTTGCGACTTGACTCTCTTGAATATCGCACGATGACGTCGTTTCGAAGCGCAACGAAAGATTCTTAAATTGTTTCTCTTTTTGTGAATGAAAATAAAATACGTTTTATAAAGACGTGATTAAATTTGTTAATTCCAATAATAAGATATAAAATACTAGAAATACTTTGACGTTCTTAGATAAGTCGAGTTCGTAATTGATTAATTTCTTGATCTTCTTAACGAGAAACGATTCAACTTTGATATAATTCAATTTTTTGCTTAACTTTCTTGTCTTAAGATTTTTCGTAAAAAGATATATTTTATTTTTTTTCTTTAGTTAAGATGTCGTTTTTCGTTTTTTGTTCTAGTACTTGATTGATCTTTCTTGCATCTTCGAGATGTTGTCGTGTATCTTTTTTAATGTCGCTATTCTTTCGATAGTTAATTGTGCTAATAGATGCTTTCGTTCTTTTTCGAAGAAATTAAGTTCTTTGTTATAATTGGCGAAGAATGAAGCTATCTTAGTGATATTCGAAATCTTTGCATTTAGTGACAATTGCGCCATAAATAAAAGTGATACTCAATTGCTATAAGTATTGTTAACGTAGTGCCTCAAATATTGCTTTAGACTCTAGTTTGTTCGCTCTATCTAATCATTTGTGATCGAATAATAGACAATGAACATTTGAAGTCTCGTTTTTAACATTGATATCAATGTCTTTCAATAGTTAGACGTGAAGAGCTTGTCTCTATCACTAGTTAGTTCTTTGAATATATTGTGATATTATATAAGTCGATTTAACACAATGTATTTTAGTTGTTTTACTATGAATTTTTCTTTGCATGCGATAATATGTGAGTACTTGATAAGTTTGTTAATCATTATCAATATCAAATTATATTTGTCTTCAATTGCTAGATTCGTCAATTTGAGCAACTTAATAATAAAGTTTATCGTAACTTTATCTTATAACGACTTAGATAATTCCTAATATTGAATTTCGTCATAGCTCGCATATGTATCATGTTTGTTTTGCTAATAATTAAGATATCGTTTAACGTATGTCTTAACAACTTGTCTTATTTGTAAAAACTAACAATGCTAACGTAAAAACTAAAGAGTTTTAATTACTCTCAAATGTTCTTGCAATAATTTATCATAATATTCTCTTATATATTCGTCGATTTTGTTAATAAATATCTAGAGTTTTTCTTTCTTTATTAAAAATTCTTTTGTATTGTCTTGAAGTATTCGTAATGTAACATTTAGCTCGTATTTGTTTGTTAATAATGATTTGTCTTTATTGATCTTAAGTATATTGTAATTAAACGATTTCTTCGTTTTTATATGATCATTTCTTCTACTAAGTGCGTCTACTTTATCATTATCTTTGTCTAAGATATACTATATTTTGAACTTGTATTGTTTAAGTTGTTTTGATCATCGTATTTGCCTTTTGTTAAGCTATTTAATAATAATAAAATGCACAAGATTTTTGTAATTCGTAAGAATTGTAAGTTTTAATAATTTTTCGATGTATACTCTTCATAATTTTAAGAAAAATACAATAGCGAATAGTTTCTTGTTATAAACATCGTAATTTTGTTCGATTAACAAGAGTTTTCTCGAAAAATATGTTATTAAATGTTATATGTCTTCATGCTTTTAATTGAAGTATGCATCAATAATTAGATTTAATGCGTCAATTTTAATTCTATTTAGTAATCGTGAATTGTACATCTTTAATACTAGTTTTTTTAAGCATTTTAGCTTAAGATTCTAAAATGATTTTTCTTCTACAAATTCTTATATTTATGACGTATTTTTTTTCGTAAAATTCGTTAATGATATCGCATTAACGAAGTAGTTCTTGATAAACTTTTTATTGTAATTTATGAAATCTAGAAAGAATTGCATTTTCTTGACATTAATAAATAATTTTTATTCTTTAATTGCTCGTAGCTTTTTGAAATTCATGCGTACTTCATGTCGTCTCACGACAAATTCAAGAAAGTCAACTTCTTTTCGATGGAATTCGCATTTCTCTAATTTAAGATGTAAGTTTCTTCTATTTAGACATTCTAGTACTTTGAAAACATGACTAACATATTTTTTTAAAATTTTTGAGTAAATTATGATGTCGTTCAAGTATGTTATGACAAATCGATTTAGATATTGTCGTAATGTATCGTTAATTATTTCTTAATACGTTGTCGAAACGTTCGTAAATTCGAACGACATTATCGTGTATTTATATAGTTTATATCGTGTGCAAAAAGCTATCTTTTACTTTTTTCTCGTTTTTATTTTGATTTGATTGTACGCTTTTCGTAGATCTAGTTTGATAAAGTATTTGACTTCAAATAGTCGATTTTAAAGCTCGCTAATATTAAATAGTAAATATCGATTCTTAATCGTAATATAATTTAACTTTCGATAATCGACACATAGACGAAGAATTTCGTTCTTTTTAGATACAAAAAGAATCAAGTATTCTACTTGTGATTAAAATTTTTTAATAAATTTTTTTTTTTCGTTTTTTGCTAGATATTCGCGAAGTACTTCGAGCTTCTTTTTGAATAAAACATATATAAGTTTAAACGTGAGCTATTTGTTTAATTCAAGTTTGATTTTATAATTTTACAATTGATGTTTAGGAAAAGTCTCTATCGTTTTCTTTTCTTAAAACAAATGCTTCCAATTGTTGTATATTCGTGATACGTATTTTAGCGATTTCTTCGTTATATTAAATAATTCAAGACTCTTAGAAAGTTCGCAATTTTTTTCACTTACTTTGACTTAATAACTTGACTAATTTTTGTCAATATCTATCGAGTCGAACTTGATTAAATCGTTTTTTTTCAAGAATACAAATTCGCATCTTGTGATTAAGTTTTAACTTTATCTTTTATCTATTATTGAACGCTATTGATGCGTAAATTGAATGTGAATTGCGTGATCACATTGTTCGAATCTAAGTACTTGTGTATTTTAGTCGACTTCTAGATTGTGTTGCTTCAATCAAGACATTTTTAAAACAATATTATAAGTAATTATTCTCACTATATTAAAGATTAGTTTCTCGTGATGTTACTAAATAGCTATTAATAATAATTTCGTTTCTTTGTTCACTCTTTCATTCTCGTTAAGTAATGAGTTTTTATCTACAATTACTAGATTATAAGCGTTAGACTTCTTTCGAATAGAATATTTTTCTCTCTTTACAAAAGCTTTGGTTATAAAATTACTTATCGCATCAAAATTAATCATTGCGATGAATTAATAATTATTGATTTTAATTAATGTAATAAAACATTGTACGTATGCTATTAAGTTTAGTTGTTGTTGTTGGGCTAACATATTGCATTTTATTGATATGCTCTTTACTAAGAAATTTGGACTTTTTCTTGCTTTTGTGCTACGACTTTTGCTTTAAACGTCTATTCGCGTTAAGCTTTCTTCTTTTGCTAGATTGCTAACTTTGACTTTCTAGAAAATCAATTAATTTCTTTCTTTTCTTTTAGATAAGTCTAGCATAAGTCGTTGTAACAAACGATTCAACTAAGTGTCTTATGTTTCTTTGCTTTCTTTATCTTTTTTTTAGATAAACTAACACTATTTAGTTGTCGTTCGATTTCATTAGAAATGTCTCTTTCTTTAGTGGCGTCGCTTTCTAGCGTTTTCTCGCATTTATTTACGATCTAATTGATTTGTCTTTTCTTTGACGAGTTAGTTAAAGTCTTAAGATGTTTCGTAATGTTATTTAAGCATTTGTGAAAGTTCTTTTAGTTATACTTGTCGTCTAAGTTTGTTATTAAGTAAGAGTATAAAATTCTTGATCGTTTCGTTCTTCTAATTTTATTGAGTGTTTCATTGACTTCTTGCGTAGATGCGAGTGCCTTGTTTAATAATGTTTTATCTAGAACTTTCTATAATTGATTTGGGTTCTCTATTAGATAATAGTTGTCGTTTAATCTAATCTTAAGAATGTTCGCTTTTGTGTCGATTTGCTTTCTAATGTCGTTCTAGCTATCAAGTATCTCTCTTAACATAGCATTGATTTGTCGACGATTTATTAAATTTCGCGATCGATAATCTCTTGCGAAGTGATCTAGTTTGCCACATAAATAGCACGTTTTCTAGAATTTGTTATCTTGCTTTTCTCTAAAGTTCTTTTCTTTACGTTGTTGAGTGAAGTTTAATTTCATAAATGCAAGCTCACGATAATTTAAATTATTGTACTTCTAATTAGAACGAGATTCTCTCGAGTAATATTTAATCGTTAGTTCAAAAAAGATTTTTATTCTTTCTCAAAATTAATCGTATCTTTTTTTCATAATTCTTTCGTACAACTTGTCATCGAAATCGATAACTACTTCGATAAGATCGAACATATCGTTAATGAATTTATCATCGCGCATAATTTTGTTCTTAAAATTGTTCTTAAAGTCTCATCGAAACATTGTCATAAGTGCGACATCGTTTTATTTGATAAGATTGACATACTTTTAAAATCTTGTTGCGTACTTTGTTGCAAAGATTCGTTAAATTAAATGCTAAATTACTCTTTTTGCGATTTGTTTCTCGTTAGATGTTTTAAAGATTCTTCGAAGCTCTCTTTTAAAATTATCGAAATTCGTGAACATCGCACGAGAATTTTCGTCATAATTTTTTAAATATTTGCGTAAGTTTAACTTGAGTTAATGCTAGACTCTCTCTTTAAAAAATGTGAATGCGAAAATTGTCTTTTTGTTCGCTAGAACAAGATAGAAGATGAAATAAATATTCACTTGCATAAGTTAGTTCTTTAGATCGATTTGATCTTTATAATAGACGTTAAGTTTATTGATTCTAATTTTGTCATTTTCTTCAATAGAGGGTCGACGTGATGCTATAAAGCTATTGCTTGAAGTAGAAGCGCGTTGATTTAATACAAACATTCTTAGAGTGTTCAAAGTATTACGCTAGTACTTTTCACGAAAATATTAAAGAAAATTATGTTATCGAAGAGATTTGTAAACGTCTTTAGGCAATGCAAGCAATCACTTAGTAACAAGAGATTGCAACTAAGTAGTCGTAACAATAAATTAAGACTTAAAATAAATTGAACACAATTCATAAAAGAGTCGTATTTCGAGATCTATATACTAAGAGATCATCAATGCTCTTCTTGCTCTTCTAGTAGAGTTGATAGAGCATTGCTTTCTATGCTTCTTTAGTAGAGCTAATAAAGCATTGCTTTTCATGCTTTCTTGATAGAGCTAATAGAGCATATGTAGATATTCGTTCTCTGTACTACACCCTTGCGTACTTTGTATACTGCTTGGCTCGTAACACGTAATAATATTGCATTTTTTTATTTATTTACAAATTCGAAGATCTATAATATAAATTTTGTATAATTAATCTCTAAAAATATAATATTAAGCTTGTTGTTAAAAGATTAAAACAAATCTAAGAATCACGTTTTTTAACTTCGAGACTTGCTCTTAATATACGCAAGATTAATAGTAAATTGCATTTAATTAACAAGCATTTCTATAACTAGAAATAGACTTATATTGTGCTATATTTGTAACAATAATATTCTTATTGTGTTGTATTTTTAATTGTTAAGTAATAGTATCTTTCTTCTATGCTTAAAAGAATTGCGCAATACTTTAAAAATCTCGAATTCTATCTTATTAATCGAATTGTTATTATTTTTTTACAAGAAAATTAGTATATATTTTTTAGAATTTAATAAACAATAATTGCGCTTATTATCTATATATACGAAGTTTGCTTAAGAATTATTTGTAGCACAAAATTAGATATTCGAACAAATTAATAAAATATTATATTTAGAATAACGTAAGTTTGCTAAAGATCAAAAGATTAGTAGAAAGCGCAAAGATAAAATTGTATTAGAAAGAAAAACAAACAAAAGAAGCTATTGTAATATATCGAGATATACTAGTTCTAAATCTAGACTATATCTAGTTAAGATCTAGTTAAAATTTAATCTAGATCTTGACAATTTTTATTCAAGCAAAGAAAATAGTATCTATTGCTACTTGAAAATGTTTTGCTTTTGTTTATTTGTTAAAGTCTTTTTTATATCTTTTACAATTTTATCTAATATTATTAATCTAAATAACTATATATAGTTTAATAATTATAAGTTCAATTGTATGCAACTTGATAATAACAATAGTGCAAATAGTTTTTATAGCAATATCGAAAGTAGCAATTTAAGTAGTAATAAGACAATTATTATAAGTATTGAACTAAATAGTAACAATAATAATAATAGCAAAAAAGATAATAATAGTTAGAAGAAGACTAGCACAAAAATCGAGCTAGATAAAATAGTAATAGCGACAACAACAAAAATAGAAATCGAAAGAATAAAAACAAACAAGAAAGTATTAAAGAAAAGAACTATATAATTACAAACAATAGATTTTACTTTCTTAATATCAATTTACTTGTAATATTTATAACTATAACAAAATATTACTTATTGTCTTTAGTAATATTAATACGTCTATTAAGAATATTTTAAGTTCTGTTAATTTAATCGAAACTTATCTTGTTACTTCGACTATTATAAAGATATATCTTGTATCGATAAAAACTAACTCTCGAATATCAAATTATCGAAAAATTGATTTTGTATCTTCTTTACAATTATTGCTCTTTATTTTGAATTGTTGTTCTTCTATAAGATTAGTTAAGTTGCATTGTCAAAATAAAAATAAGATTATAAATAGTAAGTATAAGTTCGACAAACTTAATATCTATAAATTACGTTTAACTATTAAATTTATAACAATTAAGAATATTTGCATATACTATATATTTAATCGACATTAAAAGATATTGTTAAATATATCTCTATATTTAAAAATATAAAAAAGATATTAAACTCGATATCTCTAGTCTTTTAATACAATTAATAAGCTAAACAACATTTTTATTATTTATATAAAGTTGTCGCTCTTACTATCTACAATACTAAATAGTTAACTGGAAGTATTGTTTGCACAACTAACAAATAATAATATAGAACTATTGTTCTTGTTACTTACACTAGTTGTTGTTCTTTTGTGCTTTAAAGATTTCGTGTTATATATTATTAATAACAACTTATTTGTTAAACAACAATCTTAATTATCGATCTATTTGTTATTCTCTTCTTTGTCTATAACAATAATAAAAAAGTATAAACAAAGTTGTTATTGTCTCTTTCTTGTATATAAAGCAAAGCAATATTTTGTAATTCGATTCTATTATCTTTGTTAAATTTACTCTTTCTATCTTTGTTTTCTATATACGAAGACTTTATTTCAAGTAAATACTATACAAAAGAATAAAATAGAAAAAGACAAATATTAAGTTAATTATTGTTATATAGTCTAATAAATAAGATTTTAATTAAGTTGCTCTCTTAAGAATTTAATAGCAACAATGTATTATTAGATAGGATTAAGTCGTAAAATTATATTATTGTTAACAACAATATATCTAGATTATTATATCTTATAAGAGAAACTTAATCGTATATTAAAACAAGCAATAATATTAATTTTGACAGTAACAAAGCTAATAATTTGTCGATTTTTGTATTCGAATACTTGCATTATATTATAATTAATTCTTTTTTTTTTAATTTTGTCAAAATATATATATCTTAATTTCTTTATTAATTTCTTTCTATTTAAAATTGTTATTCTCTAAGTCTTGCAATACTTGAGCGAATTGTTATTATTGCAAATTGCGTGAATAATTAAAATACAAAACTACAAAAATCTCTAAAAAGAAACGTAGATTTTAAGAATTATATATTAAATATTATTTGATAAATACTTAATCTTGCTTATTGTTTTTTTAATTAATTATCTTATAATTATCTTGTCTAGATTTTAATTAAATCTTAAGCTTTCGAAAATTATAAATCTTTAAAATTAAGAAATCGATTAACTTTAAAACTTTGTTGCTTCGTAAAAATTCTTTTATTAATATAAATAAAACTTGCGTCTTTGCTCTTGTCTTTAATATCTATATTAAGAATTCTACTATTAGCGCAATTAAGAATATTAAATATACTTTAACTTATATTAATCTTTTTGTTGCAAACAAAGACAATAACAACAAAAAAAATCTCTTTTTGTACAATTGCTCTTATAACTAGTATTATTAAGAAGTATAGAGATTGTATTTTAAATTTTGCGTTTCGAGAATTTATTGTTTTCTCTAGCTCGAACGCTAGCAATATTAATTAAAGTCCTGCGTAGAGTAGATGTTCTTAAAGACAAAATTGTTAACATTTGACTCGAATCTAATTTAGAATAAATATTTTCAAAAATTAGATTCTTGATATCTAGAGATTAAGATAGCTTAAAATTAAATCAAATCTAATCTTTCTATAGAAAAGACTCTAATATTCGAAGATTAATCTAATTTAAATCTAAGTTAAATCTAATATAAAAATAGTTGCTTCTTAAACAAAAAATCTTTAATATTTAAAGAACAATCTAGCTTAAATCTAAGTTATATAGAACAATTGTTTCTCAAAGAAAAGACTCCTAATATTCGAAGAATAATTTAACTTAAATCTAGATTAGATTTAATCTAAAACAATTGCTTTTTAAAGAAAAGATTGTCAATATTTAAAGATTAATTTAATTTAGATCTAGATTAAATCTAACGTAGAATAGTTGCTTCTTAGACAGAAGATCTTTAATATCTAAAGAATAATCTAACCTAGATTTAAATTATATAGAATAGTTGTTTCTTAAAGATAAAACTCTTAATATTCGAAGAACAATCTAAGTTAAATCTAGACTAGATCTAACCTAGATCTAGTCTAGAACAATTGCTTCTTAGAGAATTTTTTTTAAGCTAGTCTAGATTTAAATATTTAGATAATAATAATACAATAGTTTTTTTGTCAATATTAATAATAATCGATTAAGAAGTATTCTAGTCTTTACTTTGTTATCTTCGAATATTTGTTATATTTGCAAACTAGTTTAAGTAATTTAATACAAAATATTTTAATTTTCTGCTTTTGTTTGTTTGATAAACAATACTAAAAAGACGCTTTAATTGCGTCTTTATTTTCTTTATTTTAATAATAAGAAGAACTTTCTTCTTAATGCGCTATATATTGTAATATTCGACAATAAACTAAAAACTATATTTAAAGAATTTCTTAATATTTAACTTTTGCTATTTTTATCGATAATTTTGCTAATCTTTTTGAGCAATTTTTAAAAATTTGTTAAGAAGTTTTGCTAAGAGACAAAAATTTCAATATTATAAGTAAAAAGTTAATATAATATTAAAGAAGTTAATTATTTTCTTTGTTTTTGAAATTATAATTGCAATTTTTTTGTTATAATATATTCTAATATTAATCGATAAAGTCTTGTAAGAAAATAAAAAGACAATATTATTATACTTAAGAGTAACTTATTTCTTTGTTTTATTATCTTTAATTTGACAAAATCTTTTTTATCAATATTTCTTTTTTTATCTTCGATTTCTTAATCTTGCATAATATTCTTGTTATTTACTTTCTACTCTATTTTCTTTTTAACAAGAATTAATTTAAATTAAGTGCAATTTAAATTAACAATTGCGTCTTTAAGTCTTGTTTAATATTTAATAATATCTTGCTTATTTGTATGCAATTCGAATTTTCTTAGTCTTAAATTAAGAATTATATATTACATTGTATTAATTTTAATTAATAAAGTTGTTAATATAGTACTTTGTACACTTTTAATTTGTTAATACAAGATATATGCTACAAATAATATATTATATATTATAGAAATATTAAGATTGCAAATGTCTAAAATTTTTACTTATATTCTTTAGATAATCTATTACTTTGTATATTTTATATATCTTGTAGATAGCTTTTTTGTTAATTTAGCGCTTTAATTTAACAAATGCTCTTATATATCTTTGTAATTATTATTATGTTTCAATCTCTTATAATTAAATACAAAGATAATAAGTTGCATATTTTCTATATATTTGTTACTATTTGTTGCTAATTTGTTGTTTCGATATTTTTTATTCGACTCTTTATCTTGTATCTATACGCAATTTCTTTGTTAATTACTTCTATTATATTAATAAAAGACGTATTAAACTATATTTTTTTGCAATTAATCTAGATTAATATAATCTTTTCTACTTTGTTTTTAATATATTAAAGACTTGTAAACTTTAACAAAGTAATTCTTTGCTTAAAACAAATATTGTTCTCAAATATTCGAATTAGCAATATTGTATTTTTTTGGCGTTTCTTTCGAATAAATATTGCTAAAATCTCTATAAAATCAAAGCATTTAAATTAACTCTTAATAGTAAGTCTTTTAACTTTTTGTTAATGCTAGTTATTTTAGTCTAAAATAATAAGTTGTATATTGTGGTAATTGTTAAGATTAAATACTATTAACAAATTTATTAATTCTTAATTCAATATTGTAATACTTATTTTTAATTTCTTTATTGCAATGAATATTGCTTGAGTTTTTAGATATAATATTATATCTTTTATAACAACAATATTAAGATATCGAATATTGTATATTAATATTTGTATATTTTAATTTTTTATCTTGTTTGTTTTTGAAAAGATTTGCTTTAACAAAAACTTATATTTTGCTTTCTTATAGAAGATATTAAAATTTTGAGCACTATTAAATAATCGAATAAAAGCTATATAGTATATTAAGATATAAAGATTAAAAATATTAAAATAAGTCTTATTTTTATTATTTTTGTTGTGCGTAATATTTTGCAATCGATATTTAGCAAAAACTATTTTTAAATTATTAATTTAATTAGACTAATCGCAAGGAACCGAAAATATCACGTGCAAGCGCCAAGATTCGATTCCTTGAATTTTTTTTGGAATCGAATTGCTTAAAATAGTAACTTTTCGACTAAGCTAAACTTACTATAGTAATAAGCTAGCTTCTTTAAGCGATTCGATTCCATTCGATTTCTTGGCAATTCAGTTCGATTCCAAAGTTGAGATCGAATATCGAATCGACAATCAATCTAAATTTAATATAGCGTATATTTTAAGTAACTTAATATATTCTTGTTATATAAAATATACTAAGCAAGCATAACAAAGTTTATAATTGCTTAAGCACAATATATTGTTATATTTTGCTTTTCTTGCAATAAAGATATTATTGTAGAAACAAATTGCAATACTATTGTCTTTTGTTCAACTTTACTCTATTGTTAAATCTTGCTAAAATACTTAAATTTCTTTAAGTTAATAAATTCAAAAATCTAATAAAAGCGCTTGTTAAGTTAAATCGAATTCGTCGATTTAATAATTGTTTTCTTCTTCTTTTTGCACTTTGTTAATCTCTTAAAACAAATATTAAAAATATTATTATTAATTAAAGCAACAAATTAATCGATTAATCTTATAATTATACTTTTAAACAATTATTAAAGAATATTTAAATCTATTAAGATATAAATGTTGCAATACTTGTAATTTTATATTTAATTCTTTGTAAAATATATCTTTATAAATGTTTTGTTTTCTTTTAAATTAAAATTTTGTTTAACAAGCTTAATCTAAGTATATTTAGAAGTTCAATATTTTTATTTCTTTATAAAATTTTCTTGTTTGTTAAAAGAAACTTTGCAAATATTATAGTATTTATTCTTCTTAATATTAGTAATAAGTATTTGCTCTTTGGAGTTTATTATTATTAACTTAATAATTAAATAATAGCTTTTTGTAAAGCTATTTATATATCGAATATTTATATCGAACTTTTTAAGTTTCTCGAAATTTCTATTAAACTAATAAAAAGAATATATATATTATAGTTGAAATATATATATTTAAAGATTGTTTCTATAGTTTAATAATATACTTTTGTTTGTAAATACAATTAATTTTTTCTTAATCTTTACAATCGAAATTAATTTTATTAGTATTATCTCTAATTAAATTAAATTTTGTCTAGTTGTACAATTAAAATTGTTAATAGTAAGATAAATCGATTGTAAGCTCTAATTGTTATAATAGTATATTATTTATATCTTGTCTATAAATATAAGAATTAAAACAATAGTTCTCTTTATTAATATTTAATCTTGCGTACTTTACTATTAATTTCTTGTATATATTTTTGTATAAATATATATATTGCTTGCTATTCTAATTTAAATAGATGCGTATATTAGATTTTCTTAAAAGAATTTGTATTTTAGTAGAAAGCGTATTATATTTTTTATATTTCGATAATATATAATGTACTTAACAATAGTAAGATTACTTACTATACTTTTAACAATAAAGTTCTTGTTCGTTTAATTATTATTTCGAATCTTGTATAATATACAATATATTTGCGTATATCATTCTTTGATATTGTAATCTTTACGCATATATTTGAAGTTTTTATTTCGAAGAAAAGTGTTAACAATATTTTTTGTAATTTTGTAGTCTATTAATTATTGAGCAAACTCTTAATTTGTAGTATCTCGAAAAGACTTATATATTATACAAGAAACTCTAAAATATGTTGTTATGCTTTTTTCGAATTAACAAAGACAATTATTTTTTCTAACTATAGATTTGTTAAGTTTTTTAATTCTCTTTTCTTTATTATATTTCTTTATTATTAGAGAGAAGATAATAGATTGCAAATCTATTGCAAAATTGCTTTTTATTAAGCTATTAAATATCTTAAAAATTTAATCTTAATTAATAATATTGTTTTATTGTAAAATTGCAAAGTAGCAAATTACAATCTTTGTAAAATGCGCATTAAAATAGTTTTTTTAATTCTAACTTAATTCGAAAGATTATAGAGCTTTGTTATATATTATATTATTTAACAAATTTAATATTTTAATTTTTGTTGCAATTTGTCTAAGTTTAAAAAAGCTATTGCATAATTAATATAACTTTTTGTTTTTTAATTTATCTTTTATTTTTATCTTAAATCTAGATTTTTTTCGATACTCTTTTTTCGAATTATTAAGTATTTGTCAAGATGTTGCGTTAGTTTATTGTTATTCTTTGTCTCGAAGTCGCAAATATTGCAAATATATAATATAATACTTTAATTGCTAGTTCTAATAATACTTTCAACTATATATAAATTATTAATATAGCAAGAAGAAAGACGTCTTAAGATAATTTGTGTATTATATATCGATAATTGCGAACAAGAACAATAAATTGCGTTATAAAATCTCGAGTCTAACGCTAGATTCTATAAAAAAGAAGTATTGTTAATCTTACAAAATTACAATTAATAGCAATATATATAGATTAGTATTCTAAAAAGAAACAAAAAGACTTGTAATATATAAGAAGACTAAAGATATAAGATATATTTATCTTACTATTTTACCTATAATATAAAAGAGATACTAATTCTTATTTACGTTCAATTAAATATTAAGACAAATATCGATAGTTATTATTATAATATTCTTATATAAATTAAATCTAGCAATTAGATTATTGTAATTTATGATCGATCAAAGTGCTAATTAAACAATATTTGATTAGTCGTATAAGATATAATCTCTATTATTAATAATTGTTTCTTTCTAATAATAGCATTATTTTTATATATATTAATACTTAAGCTTAATGTTACGCTAGTACTTTCGTAAGAGATATTAGAGCCAGTTATTCTATTGAAGAGATTTGTAAACGTCTTTAGACAATGCAAGCAATCACTTGATAACAAGAATTGCAACTATAGGCAATCTTATATTCAATAAATTTTTACAAGTGATTCAATGAATTAGAGTAACAATAAGTAAAGACTTAAGATAAGTTAAATACGATTCATAAGAAAGTCGCGTTCGAAAACTATATACTCTTTTATCATTTAGAATTTAAGATATTCAAGATATTCAAAATCTTAATTATCTTAATTATCTTGATTCAAAATTCAAGATGTTTAAGAATTAAATTATTTTAATTATCTTAATTTTGTTAGCAAATCTTTTCTTTCTAATTATCTTTATGAAGAGCGATGCGCGACGAATAGTATCTATTAGTACGCGACTCGTAACACTATCTTCTCTTTTCAAGAATTTTTGTCTCGAAATTATTCATTTTTTTTTACTATGTTAATCAAGTTAATTATTGAACAACGTCGCAATTTCGTTGTTGATTGTCGCTATAAGTACGTTCTTCTCACAATGCGTTCTTGTCGAATCTATATTGTATTTGACGTATCTTATTAAGTAAATAAAGAATATCTTAAATGTAAAAAGTGTTATCGAAAGAATTTAAAATGCGATTTGGCTTCTAATTATTAAAATTTGAATAAAGCTATTTGAAAGATTAAAAAGCTAAATGATAAAATAACAAAATTGCGCCTAAGAATTGCGCGAAAGACGAAACAAAGAAAACACTAATTTTGTCGTTTGAAAAATATAAATAATGCGAAGTCGAAGAATATTCTAGAGATTAAGAAAAATATTCTAGAGATCGAATGTATTGAAGAGATATTCAAGACTTTATTTAATACTTTTATCGATTTTTTATTGTTCGCTCTTTTGTTTTCTAATGCTTTGTCAACTCTTATGAGTGATTTTGTCGCTAACGAAATCGTCGTAGCTTGTTAGAGCACTTCTTCAAATTCTTGAATAACTTTTATATATTTTCGAAGATAAAATATTCTTTTCACTTGATAAAATATTTCTACTCTTTTTATTGTAAAATTTTCTTAATCTTATATTGTTTCTCTTTTTGTGAGTGAAAATAAAATGTGTCTTGTAAAGACGTAATTGAATTCGCTAATTTCAACAATAAAATATAAAATACTAGAAATACTTTGATGTTCTTAGATAAGTCGAGTTCGTAATTGATTGATTTCTTTGTTTTCTTAACAAAAAACGATTTAACTTTGATATAATTCAATTTTTTGCTTGACTTTCTTATCTTAAGATTTTTCGTAAAAAGATATATTTTTTTTATTTTTTTTAATTGAGATGTCGTTTTTCGTTTCTTGTTTTAATACTTGATTAATTTCTCTTGCATCTTTGAGATATTATTGTGTATCTTTTTTAATGTCGCTACTCTTTTAATAACTAATTAAGTTAACAAATGCTTTTGCTTTTTTCTAAAGAGATTAAATTCTCTATTATAATTAACGAAGAATAAAGTTATTTTAATGATATTTAAAATCTTTGCATTTAGTATTAATTAAGTCATAAATAAAAGTAATATTCAATTGCTATAAGTATTGTTGACGTAGTGTCTTAGATATTGCTCTAGACTTTAATTTGTTCGTTTTATTTAATCATTCGTAATCGAATAATAGACAATGAACATTTTAAATCTTGTTTCTAACATTGATAGAAGTGTCTTTCAATAATTAGACGTGAAGAGCTTGTCTTTGTTACTAGTTAATCTTCTAAATATATCGTGATATCGTATAAGTCGATTCAATACAATGTATCTTAATTGTTCTATTGTGAACTTTTTCTTGCATGCGATAATATGTGAATACTTGATAAGCTTATTAATCATTATTAGTATCGAATTATATTTGTCTTCAATTGTTAGATTCGTCGACTTAAGCAACTTAATAATAAAGTTTATTGTGACTTTATTTTATAACAATTTAGATAATTTCTAAAATTGAATTTCGTTATAATTCGCATATGTATTATGTTTGTTCTATTAATAACTAAGACATCGTTTAACGTATATCTCGACAACTTATCTTATTTAAGAAAACTAACAATGCTAGCGTAAAAGCTAAAGAGTTTTGATTATTTTCGAATGTCTTTGTAATAATTTATCATAATGTTTCTTTATACATTTGTTAATCTTGTTAATAAATATTTGAAATTTTTCTTTTTTTATTAAAAATTCTTTCTTATTGTCTCTAAGTATTTGTAAAATAACATTTAGCTTATGTTTGTTTATTAATAATAATTCGTTTTTGTTAATCTTAAGTATATTGTAATTAAACAATTTCTTCGTTTTTATATAATTATTTCTTTTGCTAAGTGCGTTTACTTTATTATTATTTTTGCTTAATGTATATTGTATTTTAAACTTGTATTGTTTAAGTTATTCTAATTATCGCATTTGTTTTTGATTAAATTGTTTAATAGTAGTAAAATATAAAAGATTCTTGTGATTTATAAGAATCGTAAATTCTAATAATTCTTCGATGTATACTTTTCATAATTTTAGGAAAACTACAATAGCGAATAGTTTTTTGTCGTAAATATTATAATTTTGTTCGATTAACAAAAGTTTTCTTAAGAGATATATTATTAGATGCTATATGTTATTATGCTCTTAATTAAAGCATACATCGATAATTAGATTTAATGCGTCAATTTCAATTCTATTTAACAATTGTGAATCGTACATCTTTAGTACTAGTTTCTTTAAGCATTCTAGCTTAAGATTTTGAATTTTTTTTTTTTCGATTAATTCTTATATTTATGACGTCTTCTTTTTCGTAAAATTTGTCAATAATATTGCATTAACGAAGTAGTTCTTAATAAACTTCTTGTTGTAGTTTATGAAATCTAGAAAGAATTAAACTTCTTTGACATTAATATATAATTTTCATTTTTTAATTGTTCGTAACTTCTCGAGATTTATGCGTATTTTATGTCGTTTAACAACAAATTCAAGAAAGTCAATTTCTTTTTAATGAAATTCACATTTCTTTAATTTAAGATGTAAGTTTCTCTTATTTAAACATTTTAGTATTTTGAAAACATAATTCACATGTTCTTTCAAGATATTTGAGTAAATTATAATGTCGTTCAAGTATATTATAACAAATTGATTCAAATATTGTCGTAACATATCATTAATTATTTCTTAATACGTTGTCGAAGCGTTTGTAAATTCGAACGACATTATTGTATATTCGTATAGTTTATATCGTGTGCAAAAAGTTATCTTTTACTCTTTTCTTGCTTTTATTCTAATTTGATTGTACATTGCTTGTAAATTTAATTTAATAAAGTATTTTATTTCGAATAATTAATTTTAAAGCTCGCTAATGTTAAATAATAAATATCGATTTTTTATCGTAATATTATTTAGCTTTTAATAATTAACATATAGACGAAAAGTTTTGTTCTTTTTAAATACAAAAAGAATTAAGTATTTTGCTTGTAATTAAGATTTTTTTATAAATTTTTTTTTTTCGTTTTTTGTTAAGTATTTGCGAAGAGTTTCTAGCTTTTTTTTAAATAAAGCATATATAAATTTAAACGTAAATTGCTTGTTTAATTCAAGTTTAATCTTGTAATTTTACAATTAATGTTTAGATAAAATCTTAATTATTTTCTCTTTTTAAAATAAATGCTCTCAATTGTTGTATATTTGTAATATGTGCTTTAGCGATTTTCTCGCTATATTAGATAATTCAAGACTCTTAAAAGATTCGCAATTTTTTTCACTTATTTTAACTTTGTAATTTAATTAATTTTTGTCAATGTCTATCGAATCAAATTTTATTAAATCGTTTTTTTGCGAAAATGCAAACTCGCTATTTGCGATCGAATTTCGACTTAATCTTTTATCTATTATTAAACGTTGTTAATGCGTAGATTAAATGTGAATTGTGTGATCACATTGCGCAAATTTAAGTACTTGTGTATTTTAGTTAACTTTTGAATTGTGTTGCTTTAATTAAGACATTTTTAGAACAATATTATAAGTAATTATTTTCACTATATTAAAGATTAGTTTCTCGTGATGTTGCTAAATAGCTACTAGTAGTAATTTCGTTTCTTTGTTCACTCTTTCATTTCTTGCGAAATATGAATTTTCATTTATAATTATTAAATTGTAAGCATTAAACTTTTTTTAAGTAAAGTATTCTTCTCTTTTTACAAAAGCTCTAGTTATAAAATTATCTATCGCATTAAAATCGATCATTGTTGTGAATTAACAATTATTAATCTTAATTAATGTAATAAAACATTGTATGTGCGCTATTAAGTTTAATTGTTGTTGTTAAACTAATATATTGCATTTCTCTAATATGCTCTTTATTAAAAAAATTGAACTTTTCTTTGCTTCTATGCTATAATTTCTACTTTAAACGTCTATCTACGTTAAGCTTTCTTTTGTTGCTAGATTACTAACTTTGACTTTTTAAAAAATTAATTAATTTTGTTCTTTTTTTTTAGATAAGTCTAACATAAATTGTTATAACAAGTTGTTCAATTAAGATCTACGTATGTTGTAGAGTTCAATTATTTTATTATAATGTCAAGTATATTCTTTTTTGTAATAACATTGTTTTCTAGTTTCTTTTCGCATTTATTTACGATCTTCGATAAATTAACTAAAGTCTTAAAATGATTCGTAATGTCTTCTATGCATTTGTGAAAATTCTTTTGATTATATTTCTCGTTTAAGTCGATAATTAAGCTATAAGATTTAATAGTCTTCTAAAACGCTTAATTAACTTTTTGCGTAAATGCGAATGCCTTGTCTAATGATGTTTTATCTAGAACTTTCTATAATTGATTTAAATTCTTTATCAAATAATAATTGTCGTCGTTCGATTTAATTTTAAAAATGTTCGTCTTTATGTTAATTTACTTCTTAATATCGTTCTAGCGATCGAATATCTCTCTTAATATAACATTGATTTGTCAACGATTTATTAAGTTTTGTAATCGACAATCTCTTGCGAAGTAACTTAATTTGCCACATAAATAGCACGTTTTTTTAAATTTGTTATTTTGCTTTTCTCTAAAGTTCTTCTCTTTGCGTCGTTAAGTAAAATTTAATTTCATAAATGTAGACTTACGATAGTCTAGATTACTATATCTTTAATTAGAACGAAATTCTTTCTAATAATATTTAATCGTCGATTCAAAAAAGATTTTTGCTCTTTCGTGAAATTGATCGTATTGCTTTTTTATAACTTTTTTATATAGTTTGTCGTCAAAATCGATAGTTACTTCGATAAGATTAAACATGTCGCTAATGAATTTGTTATCACGCATAATTTCGTTTTTAAAATTGTTCTTAAGATTTTGTCGAAACATTGTCATAAATGCGAGATCATTTTACTCGATAAAATTGACATACTTTTAAAATTTTGCTACGTAATCTATTGCAAAAATTCGTTAAATTAAGTGTTAAATCACTCTTTTCGTAATTTGTTTTTCGTTAAATGTTTCGAAGATTCTTCGAAGTTGTCTCTTGAGATTATCGAAGTTCGTAAACATCGCACGAGAGTTTTTATCATAATTTTTCAAATATTTGCGTAAGTTTAATTTGAGTCAATGTTAAACTCTTGTTTTAAAAAATGTTAATGCGAAAATCGTCTTCTTGTTCGCTAAAACAAAATAGAAGATAAAATCAATATTTATTTACATAAGCTAATTCTCTAGATCGATACGATCTTTATAATAAACGTCAAACTTGTTAATTCTTATCTTGTCGTCTTCATTAACAAAGAATCGACGTAATGTTGTTAAGCTGTTGTTCGAAATAAAGACGCGTTAATTTAATATAGACATTCTTAGAATGTTCAAAGTGTTACGTTAGTACTTTCGTAAAAAATATTAAAGCGAATTATGTTATTGAAGAGATTTGTAAACGTCTTTAGGCAATGCAAGCAATCATTTGATAACAAGAATTGCAACTATAAATAATCTTATGTTTAATAAATCTTCACAAGTGATTCAATAAATTAGAGTATTAATAAGTAAAGATTTAAGATAAGTTGAACACGATTCATAAGAGAGTCGCGTTCGAAAGCTATATACTCTTTTATCATTTGAGATTCAAGATGTTTAAGGTGTTCAAGATCTTAATTATCTTAATTATCTTAATTCAAAATTCAAGATATTTAAGAGTTAAGTTATCTTGATTATCTTGATCTTGTTGACAAATCTTTTCTTTCTAATTATCTTTGTGAAGAGCGATGCGCGACGAATAATATCTATTAATACGCGACTCGTAACACTTAAGCGTGTTCGAAACAATTATTTGTATTCTAGACTTTAGAGCAATTCTTAATATTAACAAGAAATTAATATTAAAGTAAGAAAATGCGCTTTGCTATTGCTTAATATTTAATATTTATAGATATTAAGTTCTTTAAATTAAATAACTTAGATTTAACTTAAATTACAAAATTATGCTATAGATTAAAAGAAGAAAAGATATTAAGCAAGCACAAACTTATATTTAGAACTAGATTTGTCAAATTTGATTAAGATCTAATCGAGATTTAATTTAGATATAAAATTATACTATAGATTAAAAGAAGAAAAGATATTGAACAAACATAAACTTATATTTAAAATTAGATTTATTAAATCTAATTAAGATCTAATTGAGATTTAGCTTAAATACAAGACTATACTATAAATTAGAAGAAGAAAAGATATTAAACAAGCACGAACTTATATTTAGAATTAGATTTACTAGATCTAATCGAAATCTAGTTAAGATTTGACTTAGATACAAGACTATACTATAGATTAGAAGAGAAGATATTAGATAAACATAAACTTATATTTAGAATTAGATTTGCTAGATTTAATCGAAATTTAATCGAGATTTAATTTAGATACAAAGTTATACTATAGATTAGAAGAAAAGATATTAAACAAGTACAAACTTATATTTGAAATTAGATTTGCTAAATCTAATTAAGATTTTATCGAGATTTAATTTAGATACAACACTATGCTATAAATTAGAAGAAAAGAAGATATTAAGCAAGCACAAGCTTATATTTAAAGTTAGATTTGATAAATCTAGTCGAAATTTAGCTAAAATCTATTTTATATTACAAGATTACAAAATAAGCGCGTAAATTAAAAGAAGCTTAATAACAATTCTATTGCGCTTAACTATAAGAATTTTGTGCTACTTTATCTTAAATATACTTCTATTATTATTAGATTTCTTGTATATTCTTAATATTAATAAGCGCATTTATAGAAGTATTATTTTATTTAGTAGCTTTAATTCTTTGTTTTTTTAATACTTACAATCTCGAGTATATTAACAATAAAGTCGAACTTTGTTTTTTATTTTTTATTTCTTATAAATTTAATTCTTGTTATTGCATAAAGTATATTATAAAATATTTTATTAATATTGTCTTAATAGTAAGCAAGCTTAAAAATTTGTTTGTTTAACGTCAAATTAATAATAAATTTAAATATAATAACAGTTGTTGTTTGTTAAAGATTTAATACTATTTCTATAAAACTTGTTATATTAATAAAAGTATTTAATTAATTATAGACTAGAATATTGCTAGTTTCTATATTCTTCTTAAGTATAAACGTATTAACTATTATATTGCGCTTTGCTTAACTATCGTAATTTATTTGTGTATGTTAACTTAATATAAGACATTTGTAAAGAAACTATACAAAAAAAGTTAATACTTGTTGATTACAAAATATATTAAACATTGTGCTCAATTTATAGAATAGCAAATACTTTAATTCTTATAGATAAAAAAAACTAAATTAGAGCATCGATTTACGCTTTTTATTATTAATATTATTTTAAAAAACAAGAATATAATAGATATTAAAGTATCGAAATACAACTTAAGAAACAATTTAATAACTTTTAATTCCAAGATATTGTAAATAAGATATAAATAAAAGTTTGCTAAAAAGTAATAATTTCTTGTTCGATTAATAGCTAAGTTTATATATATACTCTTTATTTTAATATTTTATTTTTTGCTTAGAAAAGTTAATATTGCGTTCGACTACAAACAATATATTGTTATAAATGTAAAACAAGCTAACTTCTTTATAAACTCTTTTAAATTCTAATATTGTTAATTTCTTTAAATATTGTCGAAAATAGATTTGTTTGTAACAATTTTAATTTTAGATAGATTGCAATTTTTTAAACTATTATAAGCGCATATTCTTTTACTTGATTATTAATTATCTATAGTTAATACAAGATTATTCGAGAATAAAGCAAGAATAATCTTCGATATAATCTTTTAAACTCGATTAAGCAATTCTTAAATTAACAACTCTTTTTATAATATTAAATAATAACGCAAAGCACAATCTTCGCAAAAAGTTAACTAAATATATTTGTCTTTTTTTTGTTAATAGTTATTTAATGCTTTTTAATAGTCTTCTTTATTGCTTTTATTATAGTTAACTAAGAAATATAATACAAATGCTTCGAGACTTTAATGCACTTAAAAGTTTGCAATATTATTATAATTAACAACAATAATAGAAACAAAATATTAATTAATTTAAATAGAAGTATTTGTTAAAATCGAAACTTCAATCTATCGTTCTTTATTTATTATTAAACTTTTTAAATTCTCTTTTCGAAATCTCGACATTATAGAATTTATTAATATTGAAAAAGTCGCAAAGAAGACAATTAATTTATTGTATTTTTCTTCTTCTCTTTATATTCTTCTACAGAAAGTAACTATAAGTATTAATAGTCTTGTTGTAAATATAAGATCTCTAAAAGCTTTAAATAATTTATTGTTATAATATAATATCAACAACTATATTATAGTATTTGTCAAGATTAAAATCTCTTTTTGCTTAAGATAATTAATTGCTAAGTTTTTAAATAAATAAATAAATTTAAAAATCTCGAATTATTTAAAGTCGATTTCTTGACTTAATTGAAAGTTTTATTTTAGATTTCTTAAATAACTTATAAAGATATAGAAGCGTAATATCTAGCTTTGCTAAATTAATAATCTTAATAATAACTTAGTATTAAACGTTAGTATTAACGCTTAAAACTATAAATAGAATTGATTTTTTAATAGAACAATAATTATAATAATTAAAGTCGAGTTTGCACAAATAGATATCTAATTAAATATCGAAAGTATTAGTTAAAAAACAAGTAAAAATCTTAAATACTTAGTAGAAACAATAACAATAAATAATAAACTTCGCTTTTTCCTCAAATAGAATATTTTTTAATTAACGCTATAGATAAATTTGAAGAATAACAACAACGATTGCGTCGACTATCTATAAATAAATATTTTTAACCTTTATATTATTAGTTAAGTTAATATATATTATTTTCTTTAAATTTATTTTATCTCTTATAGAAACGTTACAAAGATTTTAAATACTTATATATACTTTAATTATAAATTAAATAATCGAATATTATTAATAAAAATAAGCAACAATATATTCGACAATAACTATATAGCTTTTTTTATCGATTTTTGCAAAAACTAGTTCTATAAAATATATAATATACTTCTATATATTGTTGGCAAAATATTTATAGAATTAACAAATTTATATTGTTTTAATTTTAATAATTAAGTTAATTTTAATACGCAAGCAAAGAAGTAATATTTTAACTTAATATATAAATCTTTGTTTTGTACTTTATTGTTTTTGTCTTTTTTTATTTTCTTGATATTTTTGTTCTTTTACTTTGTGTCTAGCAATACAACAAAAATCATTTTTTTTTATTAATCTCGATTGCAATCTTGAGCTTAAATTAATTGTTATTTTAATTATTCGAGATATTGTCGACAATATTTCTTAATATAGTTTTTGTTTAACTTTCTTAAATAGAGACAAAGTAACTATTAACTATTTGTTATTTAAACATTTGAAAAATTCAAAAATAAATAATTTCGAGTCTAGAACAATATAACGTTAGTTTTAAAAATATAAAATAAAAAGAATATTATAATATATTAATTAGTTTTACTAATTTTTTGCGACAACTTTGCTAAACAATATAACAAAGTTTTTGTTAAGTCGAAGACGTTAAGAGAAAGAAAATCGAACAAATTATTTTTAAAATTAAAATTAATTAAATACTTTTACGCTTTTTTTGTTTTTTAAGTAGACTACAATACAAAAGCAAGAAATTAATTTATTTGTATAATCTTGTAATTAATATTAAACTTTAATATAATTTCGATATATATATTAATTGTAATAATCTTGTTGCACAAATTGTTATTCTCAAATAGAGCAATAAAATTGTTTAATATATAATATCTTAAAATTTGATTAACTTTGTTGCAAAAAATATTGCGTATTCGAAGTCAAATTTAAAGAGAGTTTAAACAAAAGTTGCTAAATTGTAAGCAAATTCTAGATATAATTATAAAGAGCTATTTAGTTCTAAGCTTATACAAGAGTATAAATAGTTTTATTCGAAATAAAATGCGATTAATTGCAAATTTGCTTAACGCAAACTTAAAGACAAACTAATAAAAAAAGAGCAAAATAAAAGAGAAAAGCAAAACAAAAAAAAATATAAAAAAAGCAAAGAAAAAAATTATTAATAGAAAATACTTTTAAAGATTAATATTGTAATTCTATCTTTTTATTCTTTTTGCAAACTTTTCTCTTATTACAATTTTAATATTAAAGTTATCAATATAAGTAATTATATCTTTACTAAGACGTTTAATAAATATAAAGTACTTAAAAATCTTTATAAAATTCTAAGATTTTTGTTGTAAAATACAAATAAAGTTTACGTACTTTAATTCGAATATTATTTTAAAATAAGCATTGTTTTTTTAGACTTTAAAAAAATATTATTTTGTTAAATAAGCTTTAATACTTAAGTAAGAAATTGTTTAACAATATATTTATAAGATAAAAAAAGACTTGCTTAATAAATGCTTTAATTTAAATATATATATTATTTTTGTTAACAAAGTTAAGAATTGTGACAAGTAATATTATAATAAGTTGTTAATAAATAATATTTCGAGAAATATAATAACAAGAAGAGTACAAACAAGCTATAAATATTAAAATTATAATTAAATAATTATAGATTTACTAAAACAAAATATATACGCATTAGAGTTAGCGCAAAAATAGTAATTTACAATTTAAGTATTAACTTATCGCAAAATATTAAATACTAGCAAAATAACAATATTAAGAAACTTACTATTTATTATAAGTCTTTTTAGAATTAACACAAATAATAAAGACTTTAAAATAGATATTAGATATTAAGAAGTCGAATTACAAAGAATATTTAAACAACAAATTAAGATAAGAATATATCTACAAGAATACTTTAATATATTAGAACGCAAAATAAATAATCGAAATTAAATCCATTAAAATCTAATTTAAATTTAACTTAAATCTTGATTAAAAATAAAAAATATCTACAAGATAATATTAATTTAAATATCAAATTCAAACTTTTTAAAGAGCTTAATTAGAATTGTTAAGACAACATATAAAAAAATGTAAATGTCTATAAATGCTCGAAAATTATATATTTGAATTTTAAAAAATACGCTATAAATATAAATCTTTTTAAAGCTAAAAAAAATCAATTTCAAATATTAAAGAAATTGCGTTTCTTATTGTTAAAGCTATTATTTAAGCGATAAAGCTTTAATATCTAGTTTTTTGAGTTATTTTGTTAAGTTGTATTCGAACTTTTTCTTGCTAATTCGATATAATTTTGATATTATAATTTATTTTATAAATATATTTCAAATGTAATATTTAATAGTAGATCTTGTCTATAATTATATTGTAAACAAAGAAAGCTTAAAGTAGCAATATCGAACATAATTAATAAAATCGATTATTATTGTTTAAGTTAAAAAGAATATGTTTACTTTATTCTAAACTAACTTTTATCTTTTTTAGATTTTTAACTTCTCTTGTAAATTAATACACGTATTTGTTATACTATTAATTCTATTAATATTTTTGCTTCTTCGATTCTCTATTGTATTTATTGTTTTAAATATCTTAGCAATAAAGTTTGTTTTAGCTTTTTGTTTTTAACTAATTATGCGTTCGATCTTTGTTTTCGCATAAATAATATAGTAAGTTATCTAGTTAATATTATCTTAACAATAAACGCATTTAAGTATTTGTTTGTTAAGCTTAGAATTATAAAGTAGCCTATATAAAATAATTATTGTAGTTCGTTATAAATTTAAGTCTATTCTTATAATCCTAGTTACTTTAATAAGAATATTTAACTAACTTTAATTTAGAAGCTTCTTAATTTCTATATCTTTCTTTAGCATAAAAACATTTATTACTAGCTTGCGCTTTAATAAATCGTTGTAATATATTCGAAGCTTGCGATTTAATATATAATACTTACAAATATATTATACAAAAGAAATTAATACTTGTTAATTACAAAATATATTAAACAATATACTTAATATATAAGATAAAGAAGACTTCGATTCTAAAAAATAAAAAGATTAAAACAAGATATCGATTTACGCGTTCTACTACAAAAGTTATTTTAGAGAAAAAGAATATTATAAGATTTAAAATATCAAAATACTTTTTAAGAAGCATTTTAATTGCGTTGAGTTTTAATATATTACAAATAATTTGTAAATAAAAGTTTGTTAAAGAACATTTATCTCTTAGTCGATTAATAATTGAATTTATACAAATTTTCTCGACGTTTGCATTAGTTTACTTTATTATATTCTCAAAAACAATAAAAACAACAAAGACTAGATATAGAAGATTGTTACAAACACAAAGAAAACAAATTGCGTTAAAAATGCTCTTAATTTTTAATAATTTTAATCTTGTCAAATATTATCAAAAATAGATTTAAATATATTAATTTTAATCTTATTTAATTTGCAAATTTTTAAGTTGTTTTATTCTTATCTTAGATTAAAAGTCGATTATTAAATTGTATATTGCAAGATACTCTTTTAAAAAAATTGCAATAATTAATAATTATATAAGATTCTTAAAATCTACAAGATGTTCTTTGTTTTAAAAACTCTTATTATAATATTAAATTAAAATATAAGACAAAAGCTTTACAAAAACTTAAACTACTTTATTTACTTCTTTTGTCGATTTTTTTGTCTTAATATCTTAATATTTTTTAATAATACTTTTTATAGATTGTAGATTAATTAATTAAAAATTATAATAAAAATATTCGAAAAAATCTTAAAACTTAAAGTTTGTAATTTTAAAAGAAGTTGCAATATTAATAGAGTTAAAACTAATAATTGTTTCTAACAAAGCTGCAAATTAAAATTAATATGTTAATTTAGCATTCTTTATAAAATCGATTATCTTTTATAATTTTTTTCGAAGATTCTTTATATTATGCGATTTGTTAATTATAAAAAATTTACAATATAAACAAACAATTCTTTTTGTCTTTATAATTGTCTCTTTCTTTTTCTAGAAGTTATATATATATAATTCTATAAACTTACTTTCTAGACACAACTTCTATAAGTTTTAAATTGTTAACAATTAGATAGAGATACTTGTCAAGAATAAAGTTTTATATTAATTTAATTAATTAATAGACGTTTGTTTCGATAGCTTAATATTAAAATCTTAAATAATCTTAAATTTATTTTTTAATATTTGCAATAACTATATATCAAAATTCTTAAAAAGTTTGTAAAGTTCTATAAGTATAATTTTAAGATTTTTAAGATTAACAAACTTAATTATAGTTTAATATTAATTACTAATATTAACTCTTAAGACAAAAAAGATAGTATAATTGTTAATAGAGCAAACTTTATAAAACTCGAAATTCGATTAACAAAAACATATATCTAATTAAGAGTAAAGAGTATTTGTTAAAAAATAAAGAAAAAACTTCGATACTTTAAAAAAACAATAAAGACAAATAGCAAACTTTTGTTTCTATTTACTTCGAATTTTCTATTATTGAAACTATAGCTAATATTGAAAGACAACAACAATAATAGTCTTTACAACCTATATATAAGTATTATCAATCTTTAAGTTGTTTATTAGACTAATAGAAATGATTTTTCTTAAATCTATTTTGTCTTCTACAAGCTCTTTATATGGACTATCTTTATTTGCATTAACTATTGCAATAAAAAAAGCAATTAATTATTGTTAATAAAATATAAATAGTAGCATATTTAGCAAGTAGTACTTAACTTTATTGTTAATTGCTAGAACTATCATTGTAAATAATTGTATCTTTATTAAGATATTCGATAAATATAAAATAATTAACAATTTTTATCGAGTTTTGAAATTTCTTTTGCAAAATACAATTAATTTTTGTTTACTTCTAGATAAGTATTGTTTTAAAATAAAGTTGCGCTTAATATATTTCTAAAGTAATATTATATTAACAAACAAGTTTTAAAACTTTGTTAAAAAAGTTCTTAATAATATCTAAGTAATCGAGAGAATATGCTTTCTTTATATATATTTGCGTCTAAACTTTTAAAATTTTGTTATAATTAAAATTGAAGACAAGTAAATAAGATACTATTGTAAGTTCTTAGTAGATAAATTTTTAATAATTAAACTAATAAGAAAATAATAAGAAAGAGAGAAGCAAACAATAATATTTAAGATTATTATCAAAAATCTAAGAGTTGTTACGAGCTTACTTAAGCTATATTAGTGATTTAGATTCTACGCGCTATTAGCGAACCTATTATTATGTTCGACACGTTCGAGAAGCGAGTATCTTGAACATGATGTTCGCTATGTTTGATGAGCGAATATCGCGAACAATGATGTTCGTCATATTCGACAAACGAACAAGACAAACAATCTATATTTTCTTAATATATAGAAACTAAAAATATGACTTTCTTATAAATTGTATTTAACTTATCTTAAGTCTTTACTTATTATTACTTTGATTCATTGAATCATTTATAAAAATTTATTGAAGATAAGATTGTTTATAGTTGCAAATTTTGTTATTAAATGATTGCTTGCATTATCTAAAGACGTTTACAAATTTCTTCAATAATATAATTTGCTTTAATATTTTTTACGAAAGTATTAGCGTAACATTTTGAACACTTTAAGAATTTCTATATTAAATCAACGCGTCTCTATCTTAAACAATAGCTCAATAACATTATCTTGATTCTCTATTAATAAAGACAACAAAATAAGAATTAACAAGTCTAACGTCTATTATAAAGATTGTATTAACTTGAAAAACTAACTTATATAAATAAATATTTATTTTATTTTTTATCTTGTTCTAGCGAACAAAAAGACGATTTTCGCATTAACATTTCTTAAAGAAAGAGCTTAGCATTGACTCAAACTAAATTTACGCAAATATTTAAAGAATTATGACGAAAATTCTCGTACGATGTTTACGAACTTCGATAACTTCAAAAAAAAGCTTCGAAAAATCTTCGAAACATCAAACGAAAAACAAAGTGCAAAAAAATGATTTAACACTTAATTTAACGAATTTTTGCAACAAACTACGTAGCAAGATTTTAAAAATATATTAATTTTATCAAATAAAACGATGTTGCACTTATAATAATGTTTCGACGAGATCTCAAAAACAATTTTAAGAACGAAATTATATGTGATAACAAATTCATTAGCGACATGTTTGATCTCATCGAAGTAATTATCGATTTCGACGACAAACTATATAAAAGAGCTATGAAAAAACGATATAATTAATTTCACGAAAAAGCAAAAATCTTCTTTGAATTAACGATCAAATATTATTAGAAAGAATTTCGTTCTAATTAAAGATATAGTAATCTAGACTATCGTAAGTCTACGTCTATAAAATTGAATTTTACTTAACGACGCAAAAAAAAAATTAGAAAAAAGCAAAATAACAAATTTAAAAAAGCGTGCTATTTATGTGACAAATTAAGTCACTTCGCAAGAGATTGTCGATTACGAAACTTAATAAATTGTCGACAAATCAATGTTATGTTAAGAAAGATACTTGATAGCTAAAACGACATTAAAGAGCAAGTTGACACAAAGATGAACACTTTTAAGATTAAATTAAACGACGATTACTATTTGATAAAGAACTTAAATCAATTATAGAAAATTCTAGATAAAATATTATTAGACAAGGCATTCGCATTTACGCAAGAAATTAATTAAGCACTTTAGAAAACTATTAAATTTCATAGTTTAATTATTAACTTAGACGAAAAATATAATTAAAAGAATTTTCACAAATGCATAAAAAACATTACGAATCATTTCGAAACTTTAGTTAACTTATCGAAGATCGTAAACGAATGCGAGAAAAAGCTAAAAAACAATGTTATTACAAAAAAGAACATACTTGACATTACAATAAAACAATTAAATTTTACAATATACGCAAATCTTAATTGAACAACTTGCTACGACAACTTATGTTAAACTTATTTAAAAAAAAAATGAAGTTAATTGATTTTCTAGAAAGTTAAAGTTAACAATTTGATAACAAAAGAAAACTTAGCGCAAATAAACGTTTGAAGCAAAAGTCACAACACAAGAGCAAAAAAAAGTTCAAATTTCTTAATAAAAAATATATCAAAGAAATGCAATATGTTAGCTCAATAGCAACAACTAAACTTAATAGCGCACGTACGATATTTTATTACACTAGTTTAAATTAACGATTGTTAACTCTTAACAATAATCGATTTTAATGCAATAGATAATTTTATAACTAAAGCTCTTGTAGAGAGAAAGAATACTTTACTTAAAAGAAATTTAACGTTTACAATCTAGTAATTGTAGATAAAAACTTATTATTCGCAAGAAATGAAAAAGTAAATAAAGAAACGAAATTATTATCGATAGCTATTTAACAACATCACGAAAAACTAATCTTTAATATAGTAAAAATAATTATTTATAATATTATTTTAGAAATGCCTTAATTGAAGCAACACAATTTAAAAATTAACTAAAATATACAAGTACTTAAATTCGCGCAATGTGATTACGCAATTCACATTTAATCTACGCATTAATAACGTTCAATAATAGATAAAAGATTAAGTCGAAATTCGATCGCAAGTAGCGAGTTTACATTTTTGCAAAAAAACGATTTAATAAAGTTCGATTCAATAAGTATTAATAAAAATTAATTAAATTATAAGATTAAAGTAAATAAAAAAAATTGCGAATCTTTTGAGAGCTCTAAACTATCTAATATAGCGAGAAAATCGCTCAAACACATATCACAAATATACAACAATTAAGAGCATTTATTTTAAAAAGAGAAAACGATCAAAACTTTATTTAAACATTAATTGTAAAATTACAAAATTAAATTTGAATTAAACAAGCAATTTACGTTTAAATATATATATGTTTTATTCGAAAAAAAGCTAAAAACTCTTCGCAAATATTTGATAAAAAACGAGAAAAAAAAATTATAAATTTTTTTTAATTATAAGCAAGATATTCGATTCTCTTTGTATTTAAAAAGAACGAAACTCTTCGTCTATATGTTAATTATCAAAAGCTAAATAATATTACAATAAAAAATCGATATTTATTATTCAATATTAACGAGCTTTAAAATCGATTGTTCGAAATCAAATACTTTACTAAATTAGACTTACAAGAAGCGTACAATTAAATTAAAATAAAAACAAAAGAAAAGTGAAAAATAGCTTTTCGTATACGATATAAATTATACGAATATACAATAATGTTATTTGAGCTTACGAACGCTTCGACAATTTGTTAAGAAATAATTAATAATGCATTACGACAATATTTGAATCAATTTGTCATAGCATACTTGAACGACATCATAATTTATTTAAATATTTTGAAAAAATATATGAATTATGTTTTCAAAAGTATTGAAATGTCTAAATAAAAAAAATCTACATCTTAAATTAAAAAAATGCGAATTTTATCGAAAAAAAGTTTACTTTCTTAGATTTGTCGTTAAACGACATAAAATATATATGAATTTCAAAAAGTTACGAACAATTAAAGAATGAAAATTATTTATTAACGTTAAAAAAATTTAATTCTTTTTAGATTTTATAAATTATAACAAAAAGTTCATTAAAAACTACTTCGTTAATGCAATATTATTAACAAATTTTACGAAAAAAAAGACGTTATAAATATGAAAATTAATAAAAGAGAAATTATTTCAAGATCTTAAGTTAAAATATTTGAAAAAATTAATATTAAAGATATACGATTTACGATTGTTAAGCAAGATTAAAATTAGCGCATTAAATTTAATTATTGATGCATGCTTCAATTAAGAGTATAAAAATATATAACACTTAATAACATATCTTTCGAAAAAACTTTTGTTAATCGAACAAAATTATAATATTTACGACAAAAAGTTATTCGCTATTGTAGTCTCTCTAAAATTATAAAGAATATACATCGAAAAATTATTAAAACTTACAATTCTTACAAATCACAAAATTTTTCTACATTTTATTACTATTAAATAGTTTAACAAAAGACAAATGCGATAATTAGAGTAATTCGAACAATATAAGTTTAAAATACATGTTACGCTAGTACTTTCCACGAAGATATTAGAGAGAATTATGCTATTGAAGAGATTTGTAGACGTCTTTAGGCAATGCAAGCAATCACTTGGTAACAAGAAATTGCAACTAAGTAGTCGTAACAATAAGTCAAAACTTAAGATAAATTGAATACAATTTATAAGAAAGTCGTGTTTCGAAATCTATATATTAAGAGATCATTAGTGCTCTCTCTGCTCTCTTAATAGAGTTGATAGAGCATTGCTTTTCATGCTTCTCTAATAGAGTTAATAGAGCATTGCTTCCCATGCTTTCTTAATAGAGTTAATAGAGCATATATAGATATTTGTTCTTTGTATTACACCCTTGCGTACTTTATATATTGCTTGATTCGTAATACTATCTTTTTTCTTTAAGTCTTTCGTTTCGAAAGCAAACTTTCGTTATGTCTTGAATCAAATTATTTTTTTACAATTGTCGTTTAATTTAGCTAACTAAATTGGGTATTTCTATTGTTAGAATGCGTCTCTATTATCATTGCAATCGTCTTAATAAGATCTATCGTATTTAAGAAGATTCGAAGAAATGTATAAAATGTATTAGAAAGAGCTATTCTTGCGATCTAATTCTTTTGAATATCGCACGATGACGTCGTCTTAAAGCGCAACGAAAGATTCTTAAATTATTTCTTTTTTTGTGAATGAAAATAAAATACATTCTATAAAAACGTGATTAAATTTGCTAATTTCAATAATAAGATATAAAATACTAAAAATACTTTAACGTTCTTAAGTAAGTCGAGTTCGTAATTGATTGATTTCTTGATTTTTTTAATAAAAAACGATTCGACTTTGACATGATTTAATTTCTTGTTTAACTTTCTTGTCTTAAGATTTTTCGTAAAAAGATATATTTTATTTCTCTTCTTTAGTTGAGATATCGTTTTTCGTTTCTTGTTCTAATACTTAATTGATTTTTCTTGCATTTTCGAAATATTGTCGTATATCTTTTTTAGTGTCGCTACTCTTTCGATAACTAATTATGCTAATAAATGCTTTTGCTCTTCTTCGAAAAGATTAAGTTCTTTGTTATAATTGACGAAGAATGAAGCTATCTTAATGATATTCGAAATCTTTGCATTTAGTGACAATTGCGTCATAGATAAGAGTAATATTCAATTGCTATAAGTATTGTTGACGTAGTGTCTTAGATATTGCTTTAGACTTTGATTTATTCGCTCTATTTAATCATTCGTAATCGAATGATAGACAATGGACATTCGAAGTCTTGTTTCTAACATTAATATCAATGTCTTTTAATAATTAGACGTGAAGAGCTTGTCTTTGTCACTAGTTAATTCTTTAAGTATATCGTGATATCGTATAAGTCAATTTAACACAATGTATTTTAGTTGTTTTGCTATGAACTTTTCTTTGCATGCGATAATATGTGAGTACTTAATAAGTTTGTTAATCATTATTAGTATCGAATTATATTTGTCTTCAATTGCTAGATTCGTCAACTTAAGCAACTTAATAATAAAGTTTATCGTAACTTTATCTTATAACGACTTAGATAATTTCTAATATTGGATTTCGTCATAGCTCGCATATGTATCATATTTATTTTATTAACAATTAAGATATCGTTTAACGTATATCTCGATAGCTTGTCTTATTTGTGAAAACTAACAATGTTAACGTAAAAATTAAAGGGTTTTGATCACTCTCAAATGCTCTTGTAGTAATTCATCATAATGTTCTCTTATATATTTGTCGATTTTGTTAATAGATATTTGAAGTTTTTCTTTCTTTATTAAAAACTCTTTTGTATCGTCTTGAAGTATTCGTAATGTAACATTTAGCTCGTATTTGTTTGCTAATAATGATTTGTTTTTGTTGATCTTAAGTATGTTATAATTAAACGATTTCTTCGTTTTTATATAATTATTTCTTCTACTAAGTGCGTCTACTTTATCGTTATCTTTGCCTAAAGTATACTATATTTTAAACTTGTATTGTTCAAGTCGTTTTAATTATTGTACTTATCTTCTATTAAGTTATTTAATAATGATAAAATGTACAAAATTCTTATGATTCGTAAGAATCGTAAATTTTAATAATTTTTTAATATATACTTTTCATAATTTTAAGAAAAATACAATAGCGAGTAGTTTCTTGTTATGAACATCGTAATTTTGTTCGATTAACAAGAATTTTCTTAAAAGATATGTTATTAGATGTTACATGTCTTTATGCTTTTAATTGAAATATGCATCGATAACTAAATCTAATGCGTCGATTTCAATTTTACTTGATAATCGTAAATCGTACATCTTTAATATTAATTTTTTCAAACATTCTAATTTAAGATTCTAAAATGATTTTTTTTCTACAAGTTCTTATATTTATGACGTATTTTTTTTCGTAAAATTCGTTAATGATATCGCATTGACGAAGTAGTTCTTGATGAACTTTTTGTTATAGTTTATGAAATCTAGAAAGAATTGCAATTTCTTAACATTAATAAATAATTTTTATTCTTTGATTGCTCGTAGCTTTTTGGGATCCATGCGTACTTCATGTCGTTCTACGACAAGAAATTCGCATTTCTCTAGTTTAAGATGTAAGTTTCTTCTATCTAGACATTCTAGTACTTTGGAAATATGACTAACATGTTTCTTCAAGATTTTTGAATAAATCATGATGTCGTTCAAGTATGTTATGACAAATCGATTCAAATATTGTCGTAATGTATCGTTGATCATTTCTTGACACATTGTCAAGATGTTCGTGAGTTCGAACGACATTATCGTATATTTATATAGTTTATATCGTGTGCAAAAAGCTATCTTTTATTCTTCTCTCGTTTTTATTCTAATTTGATTGTACGCTTCTCGTAGATCTAGTTTAATAAAATATTTAACTTCAAATAGTCAATTCTAAAGCTCGCTAATATTGAATAGTGAGTATCGATTCTTAATCGTAATATAGTTTAGCTTCTAGTAATTAACACATAAACGAAGAATTTTGTTCTTCTTAAATACAAAGAGAATCGAATATTCTACTTGTGATTAGAATTTTTTAATAAATTTTTTTTTTTCGTTTTTTGCTAGATATTTGCGAAGTACTTCGAGCTTCTTCTTGAATAAAACATATATAAATTCAAACGTAAGCTATTTGTTTAATTCAAGTCTAATTTCATAATTTTACGATTAATGTTTAGAAAGAGTCTTTATCGTTTCCTTTTCTTGAAATAGATGCTCTTAATTGTTGTATATTCGTAATACGTACTTTAGCGATTTCTTCGTTGTATTAAATAATTTAAGACTCTTAGAAAATTCGCAATTTTTTTCACTTACTTTGACTTAATGATCTAACTAATTTTTGTCAATGTCTATCGAATCGAACTTAATTAAATCGTTCTTTTTCAAAAATGCAAATTCGCATCTTGCGATCAAATTTCGACTTTATTTTTTATCTATTATCGAACGTTGTCGATGCGTAGATTAAATGTGAATTGCGTGATCACATTGTTCGAATTTGAGTACTTGTATATTTTAGTTAATTTCTAGATTGTGTTGTTTTAATTAAGACATTTTTAAAACGATATCGTAAGTAATTATTTCCACTATATTAAAGATTAGTTTCTTATAATGTTGCTAAATAGCTATCGATAGTAATTTCGTTTCTTTGTTCACTCTTTCATTCTTGTCAAATAATGAATTTTTATCTACAATTACTAAGTTGTAAGCGTCAAGCTTCTTTCGAGTAAAATATTCTTTTCTCTCTACAAGAGCTCTAGTTATAAAATTATTTATCGCATCAAAATCGATCATTGCGATAAGTTAATAATCATTGATTTTAATTAATGTGATAAAACATCGTACATATGCTATTAAGTTTAATTGCTATTGTTGGGCTAACATATTGCATTTTGTTAATATGCTCTTTATTAAGAAATTTGAACTTTTCTTTGCTCTTGTGCTACGACTTTTGCTTCAAACGTCTATTTGCGTTGAGCTTTCTTCTTTTGCTAGATTGCTAACTTTGACTTCCTAGAAAATCAATTAACTTCTTTCTTTTCTTTTAGATAAGTTTAGCATAAGTCGTTGTAGCAAACGATTCAACTAAATGTCTCATGTTTCTTTGCTTTCTTTATCTTCTTTCTAGATAGACTAACATTGTTTAGTTGTCGTTCGATTTCATCAAGAATGTCTCTTTCTTTAATGACGTCGCTTTCTAGCGTTTTCTCGCATTTATTTACGATCTAATTAATTTATCTTTTCTTTGACAAACTAGTTAAAGTCTTAAGATGTTTCGTGATGTTGTCTAAGCATTCGTGAAAGTTCTTTCAATTATACTTGTCGTCTAAGTTTGTTATTAAGTAAGAATATGAAATTCTTAATCGTTTCGCTCTTTTAGTTTTATTGAGTGTTTCATTGACTTCCTGCGTAAATGCGAGTGCCTTGTCTAATGATGTTTTATCTAGAACTTTTTGTAACTAATCTAGATTCTCTACTAGATAATAGTCGTCGTTCGATTTAGTCTTGGGAATGTTCGCTTCTATGTCGATTTGCTTTCTAATGTCGTTCTAGCTATTAGATATCTCTCTTAACATAGCATTGATTTGTTGACAATTTATTAAGTTTCGCAATCAATAATCTCTTGCGAAGTGATTCGATTTGCCACATAAATAGCACGTTTTCTAGGATTTGTTATCTTGCTTTTCTCTAAAGTTTTTCTTTTTACGTTGTTAAATGAAGTTCAATTTCATAGATGCAAGCTCACGATAGTCTAGATTATTGTACTTCTAATTAGAACGAGATTCTCTCAAATAATATTTAATTGTTAATTCAAAGAAGATTCTTGCTCTTTCTTAGAATTGATCATATCTTTTTTTCATAACTCTTTCGTACAATTTGTCGTCGAAATCGATAACTACTTCGATAAGATCGAACATATCGCTAATGAATTTGTCATCGCGCATAATTTCGTTCTTAAGATTGTTTTTAAAATCTCGTCGAAACATTGTTATAAGTGCGACATTGTTTCACTTGATAAAATTGACATACTTTTGAAATCTTGTTGCGTACTTTGTTGCAAAGATTCGTTAAATTAAATGCTAAATTACTTTTTTCGCAATTTGTTTCTCGTTGAATGTTTCAAAGATTCTTCGAAGCTCTCTCTTAAAGTTATCGAAGTTCGTGAACATCGCACGAGAATTTTCGTCATAATTTTTCAAATATTTGCGTAAGTTTAACTTGAGTTAATGTTAGACTCTCTCTCTAAGAAATGTGAATGCGAAAATTGTCTTTTTGTTCGCTAAAACAAGATAGAAAATGAAATAAATATTCATTTGCATAAGTCAATCCTTTAGGTCGATTTGATCTTCATGGTAGACGTCAAGTTTGTTAATTCTAATTTTGTCATCTTCTTCAATAGAGGGTCGACGTGGTGCTATAGAGCTATTGCTCGAGATAGGAGCGCGTTGACCTAATATAAACATTCTTAGAGTGTTCAAAGTGTTACGCTAATACTTCTCACGAAGATATTAGAGAGAGTTATGCTATTGAAGAGATTTGTAGACGTCTTTAGGCAATGCAAGCAATCATTTGATAACAAGAAATTGCAACTAAGTAGTCGTAACAATAAGTCAAAACTTAAGATAAGTTGAATACGATTCATAAGAGAGTCGTATTTCGAGATCTATATACTAAGAGATCATTAGTGCTCTCCCTGCTCTTTTGGTAGAGCTAGTAGAGCATTGCTCCCCATGCTCCCCTAGTAGAGCTAATAGAGCATTGCTTCTCATGCTTTCTTGATAGAGCTAATAGAGCATATGCAAGTATTCGTTCTCTATACTACACCCTTGCGTACTTTGTATACTGCTTGGTTCGTAACAATACAATATATATTAAGCAAAGATAATGACATAGCAAACGCACTTAACAAAAGAAATGATTATATAAAAACGAAGAAATCGTTTAATTACAACATACTTAAGATTAACAAAAACGAATCATTATTAACAAATAAGTACGAATTAAATGCTATCTTATAAATATTTAAAGACAATAAAGAACAATTTTCAATAAAGAAAGAAAAACTTTAAATATTTATTAACAAAATCGACGAATATATAAAGAAACATCATAATAAATCATTGCAAAAGCACTTAAAAGTGATCAAAACTCTTTAACTTTTACGTTAACATTATTAATTTCTTCAAATGAGACAAACTATCGAGATATACGTTAAACGATGTCTTAGCTATTAGCAAAACAAACATAATACACATGCGAATTATAACGAAATTCAATATTAAAAATTATCTAAATCGTTATAAGATAAAATTACGATAAACTTTATTATTAAGTTGTCTAAATCGACGAATTTAGTAACTAAAAAATATATAATTCGATATTAATAATGATTGACAAATTTATCAAGTATTTATATATTATCGCATGCAAAAAGAAGTTCACAATAAAACAATTAAAATACATTGTATTAAATCGACTTATACGATATTACAATATACTTAAAGAATTAATTAGTAATAGAAACAAGCTCTTTACGTCTAATTATTAAAAGACATTTCTATCGATGTTAGAAACGAGACTTAAAATGTTCATTGTCTATTATTTGATTACGAATGATTAAATAGAACGAACAAATCAAAGTCTAAAGCAATATTTAAGACATTACGTTAACAATACTTACAAAAATTAAGTATTAGTCTTATTTATAACTTAATTAACACTAAATGCAAAGATTTCGAATATTATTAAAATAACTTCATTTTTCGTCAATTATAATAGAGAATTTAATCTCTTCGAGAAAGAACAAAAGCATCTTTTAACATAGTTAGTCATAAAAAGAGTAGCGACACTAAAAAAGATATACGACAACATCTTAAAAATGCAAAAGAAATCAATTAAATATTAAAACGAAAAACGAAAAACGACATCTCAATTAAAGAAAAGAAATAAAATATATCTTTTTACGAAAAATCTTAAAACAAAGAAGTTAAGCAAGAAATTAAATTATGTCAAAATTGAATCGTTTTTCGTTAAGAAAACAAAGAGATTAATCAATTACGAACTCGATTTATTCAAGAACGTCAAAGTATTTTTAATATTTTATATATTTATTGTTAAAATTAGCGAATTTAATCACGTCTTTATAGAACACATTTTATTTTCATTCATAAAAAGAGAAACAATATAAGATCGAAAAAATTTTAAAATAAAAAAATCAAAAATATCTTATTAAGTGAAAAGAATATTTAATTTCGAAAAATATATAAAAATCAAAGAAAAATCTTAATCGTTGTTAAAAATTTTCAAGAAAGTTTCATTAAAGTTAAACAAAAAGACGATAGTTCAATTTCAATTAATCGAAAGTTAAAATTGTTCGAACGATATATCGAATAGCAACTCGAAAGTCTTTGCAATAAACTTAGCAAAAAGCGCTTCATTTATCTTTAGATTATCGATGTTCTTTCACTTCGTTACAATCATTTTTTTCTCTTTATTTTTTGAAAAATTTAATTGTTTTTTAAGCAACTTAACTTAGTATGCGCTTCGCGCATTTTTTTCTTTAAGCGTAATCGTTTCTTATGAATTCGTTTAATCGAAGTAAACGAAATTGCTAAATCATAATTATGATTTGATCGCATACATTTCACACACTTTTTAAAATTATCGCTCACACAATAGACTTTACTAGACATCGCACAATTGCGACAAGAACGCATCGCTAAACACGCGAGATTTAGAGCATTAAAGAAATCTTTTTTACGAGAAAAAGAATTTTTAATATTAATTTTTTTTAAAAACATTGTGAGAAGACATTAAGTTTTCGAGACGAAAACTCTAAAGAAAAAAAATAATGTTACGAACTTATTTAAGTTGTGTTAGTGATTTAAGTTCTACGCGCTATTAACGAATTTATTATCATGTTCGACACGTTCAAGAAGCGAACATCTCGAACATAATATTCGCTATGTTCGATAAGCGAACATCGCAAATAATGATGTTCGTCATGTTCAATAAACGAACAAAGCGAACAATCTATATTTTCTTAATATATAGAAACTAGAAATACAACTTCTTTATAAATTGTATTTAACTCATTTTAAGTTTTTATTTATTGTTACTTTAATTCATTAAATCACTTATAAAAATTCATTGAATATAAGATTGTCTATAGTTGCAAATCTTGTTATCAAGTAATTGCTTACATTATTTGAAGACGTTTACAAATCTCTTCAATAGCATAACTCGCTCTAATATTTCTTACGAAAGTACTAGCGTAACAAGAGTTTATTAACACAAAATGCATATATATTAAATTTAATTTAATAATAGTAATTTACGACACGCTATTATATAATCTATATATCTAAGTAAGATCTTAATTAAATCTAGACTAAATTTGAGTCAATTTTCTAAATATAGAAACAAAAAAAAGATCGAATTATTAAATTACAATATTTATATTAATAAAGAAATTGTTATATATATATAGATAGAGTTCAAGCAAATTAAGCTACGTAAAACAAGATCTAAAAAGCAATAAATTAAATTGTCGAATTACAAATCTATTTATTTGCGAAGAATATATTAAAATATATATATAAGTTAAATCTAAGCTAATTTGAACTAATATAGACAAGTTCTAACTCGAGAATAATCTATAGACAATATATATTTATAAAAGATTGTCTAAGATGTGCGCAATAGTAATTAAGCAAAACAATTAAAATTGCAATATTTATTACTAGAGTTATAACAAAAATTATATTTCGTAATACTAAATATATGTTTCAACAAGACAAAATAAATATAGACTATAAAGTTGTTAATAAAAGAATATTGCTATTGTAGTCAAGAGCTAGCTATTAGTTGATTTCGAGCTATAATAGCGATATTTGTATCTTGAAGTTGACAGATCGCTTTCTTGAATTGTCGATATACTTCGTAAATTATAAATAGTAAATCTTGTTTTGCAAACAATACAATTCTTTATCTAATACTTTTGTTACTTTCTTTTAAATATTGTTGACATAAATTCTATACAACAAGATTATATAGTTAATAGTAAAGAAATAAAAATATTTGCAACAATATCGCGATTGTCGTTATCAATAGAAGCAAAAAAAGAAAAAGAAAAGAAAGAAAATATCAAATTATTTTCTACAATTTCTCGATTTTTATCTTTGAGAGCGACAACAATACAAGTAGTAGATTGTCTTTGTCTACCAAATGCACAAGACAATATAGATTAATAAGAAGAAACAAGACTTTAATTGTAACGTTGAGAAGATATATTGTAGATCTAAAACAATCTAAATTTGATAATTGATATAATTAGAAGCTTTAGTTTGCTAATTAGATCAATAGGTGCAACTGCGATAATCAAGGAGGTAACCTATGGTATATATGCATCGGTGGTGGGGGATTAAGTCTTTCCCTAATGCCAAGCTTTGCCGACCTTCATGAAACCGCTAATACTCAGATATCTACTCTCCGCACCAAAAGAACCTTGAGGTCTTTGTGAAGACGAATTCCCAGAATCGCGGGAAGGACTTGGGTGGCATCGCCTGGGAAGAGGATCCCGTTCGTCACCGTGAGGTTGCAAAGAAAATCTCTCCCGCGTTCAGTAATCGATCAGTTAAGGCTCTGGAGCCCATAGCGCATGAATATATGGACTACTTTGTAGCGAAGATGAGGCAAGTGGGATCGGAGCCCACGGGCGTCGGGCTGATGGAGTGGACGAATTGGTTGGCGATGGATCAGGCGGCAAACATGGCCTGGAACGAGAAGATGCACCAAATGCGCGACCGTGGGCTGTCCCAAGGAGTCGCTTGTCCCATTCGTCTCGCCGCAGCTAATGCTATCTAGGGAATAATTCGGTACATCTCGATGTCCTCCTCGGCTTCAACGCTTTTGCCAGGGTCATGCAAGTCTTCAAACGTTTCCCCTTGCTGCATCCCTTTCACTACCTGGCTGCGCCGATCGGAAAACTGAAAGCTTTGTCGGGGATGGAAGCAGCGGTACGCGATGGCGCGCTCCGACGTATTGACCGAAGAGGCAATACAGAGCATGTTGACCTTTTCGATTATGTGATTCCTGCTGATCGCCCTGTTCCCTCCGACCAGCGTGAACTTATTCATATCGGTGCGCTCGCGCAGTAGATGATGTTCGCCAACTATGGTCCTATGTCCGACTGGTATTACGGTACACTTCTATTCCTATTTGAAAAGCCGGAATGCCTCCAATATCTGTCAAAAGAGATCAGGAATCAGTTTGAAAGCTAGCACGATATTACGCCAAGTGCCTTGACATCTCTGCCGTATTTACATGCCTGTCTTGAGGAATCGCAACGGTTGCTTCCGAGCAACAATACGGGACTACCCCTTCTAAGTCCTGGCGCCATCATCGATGGGCATTATGTCCCGAAAGGAGTGAGCTCCCTCTCCAGTTTAGTTGTCTTACTTCGGCAGCGTCGCCATTGATCTAGTGCTTACATACATCGGACAGACCCATGTACAAACCAGCATCTTCGCGCTGAGCCGCAGCCCGCGCTTCTTCCACGATCCACTACACTACCGGCCGCGGCGCTGGCTCCCGCCCGACCATCCGCTCTATGATACGGCGTTCGCAAACGATGATCGGAAGGGCTTTCATCCCTTCAGTCTTGGCCCACGGTCTGCATTGGACGGGGAAATGGCGTGGATGCAGGGGAAGCTGTTCATGGCCAAAATGTTATGGACGTTCGATGTAGTCAAGGTGCCGGGACAGCATTTCGATTTAGAGAGGACTTTGCTGCACTACGGATTCTTGGCCAAGCCGGAGCTGAGAGTGAGCTTTGTGCCGGTGGCTACGAAAGAGGAGTAATGCGGTATGGAACAAGTAACTCGGGGTACTCTGGTTGGTTCGGAACCTCCATGCAATAACAAATACACACTATTGACCCCAAAACCGGTCCTGACAGCATGTATTAGCATAGCCCTCTGCTCCTTAGTCATTGCATTTTCCATTCGTGTAATCATAGAAAGTTTGACGTACAACTCGCACTGGATTTAGATTTTGGATTCAGTATCAAGATTTCATGAATAATCTCATTCTCGGTTTTACAGTTTACACAAGCTCCTACACGCGGTTGGGCGACGGTCCATCTTACAAACTCGTCGCCAATGTATTGTGGACGTAATAAAAGCTAAAGACCAGAAATGCTAGACCGCTGCGCTGCTTTGTATGCTTAGCAACATACGAGTTCGTTTCGGCTTCTTGAAGCTGTAATTTGCCGCATACAACGAAATTGCGAGAACAAGAGAAAGATTTGCAACAAAGGGATGTCTCTGAGTCCGCTCAAGAATTCACGGAGTTCTTGGCGCGAGCTATGTGGTTATCATCACTAGCTGATCGCCTTAGATATCCTAGTAGAAGCGTTATACCGATAAAAGAGTATATGATGATTGTTGACCATTTCGCTTCGGCTTTGAGTTAGACAGATAAGTGCACAGTCGAGGTTTCTTTGCAATGTGACATGGTGTTGTTCTTCGTTCTTTGTTGCTTCACAAGGCTTCTGGATGTGTCACAATGTCACTGTCCAACACCATGCCATTATAAACACAGACTACCTCTGAATATAAAAGAGCCCTACCTCTGCCTCATGTACCAGATTATCGGCAGTCTCGAACACCTTGAGTATCCCATCTGTCTGGAAACTCCAGCAAAAGCCGATACGAAGCACATAACATCAATCAGCAGAACCAGTAAAGCAAGACAAAGAGACAAGTCAAAGATGCCTTCCTCAACCGATCAGAACGGACAACAGTCATTGTCCAATAAGACCAACAACCACTTGAGCCAAGAGCAGAAGGATAAGCTCAAGAAGGCGCCCGGGATCACCCCTAGGAACAACGAGTCTCGACAGTCTAAGGGCGGATCTAAGACGTCACCTGGCTGGGTGGAACCGCAATACAAGAAATGACGGGTGGAGCACATGCTTACAGCCTGGGAGTGTGCTGGTTCTGTGAGCAGCAGACGGAAGCCCGATCTGTGGTGGTAGAATTGATTTTTCATGAGAATCTTAATTACTAGTGCATGCATCTGGGAATATTGTAAAAGACTTCCTACTTCTCTCCAATTACCTACTTGCGACTCAGTGATTGCGTACTCTTCCTAAAATTATAGTAGTTCTGCATGCTGTTCTTAAATCAACCTCCCTCGGCCAGTGGCTTCTGAGATAGCTTATCAGTTTTCTAAGATAGCAAAGGAGTGCATTATGTTTGGTCACGGTTGTTGCTAAACCGCAGATAGAGACGTTACTATCAGATCGGTAGACGTACCGTTAATATAGATCGTAATCGTCAGAATCATCATGTTCCTCGCAGATCAGTCTTCTCATCTATGTTATGATGGCAAAAATTATCTATAATCATCGCTCGCCTCACGCATGTGTAGAAACAAGTCCAAATCTACTTTTAGAATCACAGCACAAGCAGTTCTTCGCATTTTGAAAAGAATCCTACTTCCACAAAGTGCGCGGCACGAAGAGCCGATATTGAAGGTTATCGGTACACAAGTGGAGACAAAACAAAGATCGAAAGACGTAATCAATCATGTCATCTTCAAAGCAAACGGACGAACAAGCTCAGTCACACTAGGGCTCTAAGTTGGACGTAATTCGCGTTAGTCGGCAGCAGCAGGTAAAATTGATTGGAGTAAGTAACCGCCATCCGTCCTAGGCTATTGTTCGACTTCTGAAAGACCGAGACGGAGTAAATTGGGTACTTGGGATTACCTCTGCCCGGGCGGAGCGGATCTAAGTCCTCTAGGCTTAAGAAAGACGCTCAAAACTGAGCAAGAGAAGGCTTTGAAAGCGGTCGAGAAGAAAGGGTCTTCTATGTCCGGGGGACTGACCGTACAGGAAACAGGGCTGCTGATGGGTTGGAAGATCGAGACCCTTGAGAGAGAACCAAGCTCTCATAGCAGAGGGGGAAGCTCTCGGTGAAGTTGAAGGTGAGGCGTGGGATCAATCTGAATACAAAGCACATGCTCGTCAACGCAAGGTCTGATCATATTGCAACCTCGATTTGTGGAGTACAGAGCCCAGGAGCTAGGGAAATCTCTCTGACAAGAACGAGAGCCATGGGCTTCGTTGAGAGTGGTTTGACTAGCAAGAACTTTGTGCATGCACGGGGAGGGCATACTATGCTTACGGGATTTTCATAGAGTGTCTACGTTCTTCCAGAAATACTTTTTTCTGTGACTCAGTGGGAATGCAATTTCGTCAGTCGTCGGAAGCTGAATAATCCAATCGTAGTTGCCATTACGTCGATGGTATGCTTGTAAGAGAGTCTCTGCTATGCCGTTGCCATAGAGCTGATCGAAGTAATTCACCCCGTCTTTCTAGTTTGATGGAAAAGTCGCAGACAGGCCCTGGAGTGATTGTTGCAGCATTGAGAAACGAAAGTTTCCTTTGCCGTAGACAGAAGTGAACCGAGCGATCCGGTACCTTCAACTAATCTCAAGCTCTGTGGAACATGTCAATCCATTTCCATGTATTCCTCCAGATATTTTTGTAGCATGATTACTATGGGATGCAGACACCATGATGTAGAAAAAGGTCGACTGTTGAAGAAAATCGGCGGAAAGTCGTAACCGAATAATCCGCCCAAGGAAGTCAATAATTGTAATGATATACTTTACTAGTGGGAGTAGGATCAGAAAAAAGCGAAAGATACAATGCGGTCACATCGCGGATCGACCTTCAACTCCAGAAAAAACTAATGAGGAGGCCTGACAGAAAAGGTAGAAGTCATAGCTGAGTTCTTTGGGTAGCGGTTTAATCATGATCTCAGCGCGGTCTCAAAGCCATCATCGACGGCTGAAGTCGTCTTGACGTCGAACCTGGCATATATGATGCAATACTGACGCATGTCACTCTATTGTCAACGCCTTCAATCAGAGTTCCAGCGTTGTCAGGGTCAAAAACACTGTGCAGCCGTGAAGTCTGCCGAGATTCAGCTGTTATCGTCACTCGATCTGAGCAGAAGGCTGGATACCGCTGTCACAACGCTGACAGCATATCGAATAAATTCTTCGGTATCATCACAATTCAGCAGGTAATAATAGCGTCAACGGCTCCCTCGCGTGTTGTCGCCTATGCATCGTGTCACAATCATGCATACCTCAGGCTGATAAGTGCAACGGAAATACCGATCCGTTTGTATGCTCGAATCCTTAGATCAGCGCAGGACTTACTTTTAAGCGAACTTTGTACGAGGCCCTCCTCCAACGTATAAGTGTTCGTACATGAACGAGCTTCGTTTTTTTTGCGGCAAATGCTTTTGGGTAATTGGCTTCAACGTATACGACCTTAAAGAAAATTCAATGGATGCGCCATACCTTTACCTTACCGGTGCCAGATGAGTGAATGAAATCCCAATGATCCCAGTGTACCACAACAATGCGCCTTCGACCCAAGCTACAGTCAGCAAAGTAGGGTCCAGTTCCGGGATCTTCGCACGCCATGGGACGTTACGCCGTTTCCTGATTTAGCAACGGTTCAGAAATGCAGACAGACGCGGCTTTCCCGCCCTCAAAATTGCATTCACCAACATCACATTGTCGACTTTAAAATCCATACCAATCTCTGCAAATCTCCCACGCAGGAACATATACCTAAGTAATCGTAGGAGGGTCTTGATAACCCATTGATACTGGAGAAAGGGTGGCTCCGTACGTACGCTCGTTGCGCCGGAGAAGACCATGGAAGCGTCCCATTGAGGACCAGGATCCGTAAAGCAACGGTTTTTCAAGACATCCATCCCGCCGAAGTAGGCGAATGCGACTATGGCGTTCATAAGGGTGATGTAGAAAAGAGGAGTAGGTAGTATCTTGCCACCTAGTGTGTAATAGAAAAAGGGGGCGAGGCCGATCAGATGTATATCAGTCGCATTGGTAGCGTCCAGTGTTAACGTATTGCCCAGGACACCGGGGTTTCGCGCCGCCCGAGGCCCATGCTCGATAGATACCATCGCAACTTCGACATTGTCCCAGAAACAGCCAATTTCTACCTTCGACCACCGTCGTCTCCTACTTACGTCCTCCGTACCATAATAAATGCACAAAATGGCGGCCTCAATCGGTTATTCGGACCGTGGAGCTATTGGCACGACCTCGAGGACCGCGTCACGAGAACCGAATTGTGTTTCCTTTTCGAAAGCGGTAACGTCCGCCATGGCAAGTGTGGCCAGCGCAGTCGAAGCAACGTTAAGCATGCCGATGTAGTTGAGTTGGATCTTGTCGTCGTAATCCATGGTGACGCGAATACGCGTATTAATATAAGAAATGTTGGGAGCTTGCTGGAAAAGGGAATTTCCACCCGTGGTAAGTGATACACCGGCTATGTTCGCCATCGCGTGATACAGGAATGCTACTGTGTATGATATTGTTTGGAGATATCTTAAGTGTGCTATGTCTTGGTCTTTTTGTGATGTGAATGTCCGGGGAGAAGAGACTGAATTTTATTCTGGTATCAACGATGCTTATCGGTAGTGCTCCAAGCCTCGGAAGTTTGAGACCCAAGCGATTGCTCGTTCTACTGCCGGTTATTCCAAGTTTCATATGCGCGTCGGTGGGGATCGTTCAGTGTCACTCGTTGTCTTCAGACAAGGGCTGATTTATGCGCGACTGACGACAATGACCAAGAAAAGTCATGAAGGAAAGTAGGACACAATGAGAACCAGAAGGGGATATTCAAACTGCACAATATCAACAAATAATCATTGCATCAAAAGACCCACCGTCCTTTCAACATTCAGTGTCCGTAGATCACCGTAATGCTGGCCGACCCCTAGAAAGACGACCGGGATAGCTGTGGCATGCACCATGCTGACAAGCGTCCCAACCATGTCGCCCACAGTATCACACTTACTGATAATGAATCCATCAAGGCCCCTCCCCTTCCCAAAGGCTTCGTTAAAGCTCCTTGCTTGTGCTACTGAGTCTGTGCCTACCAGTGCCTCGCCCACCATAAGTATCTTATCGGGCTTCGCGAATTGCGCAAACTTTTCCAGGCTACTCATGAGCCGAGCATCATTGTGGCGTCGGCCAGCAGTGTCAATGAGCACAACATCGAAACGCTGAGAGGTGGCGTAGGCGACGGCATCTTTAGCAATGTTCGCCGCGTCTTTACCATATCCCTTTTCGTATAACTCCACCTTCCCGAGTCCCTCCCGCTGGCTCAGTTCCTGGAGATTTCTAGCGTGTACGCGCAGCTGCTCGACAGCGCCGGAGCGGAAAGTGTCGCAAGCGGCAATGAGAAGATTCAATCGGTTCTGAAGCAGGAAGAAAGCTAGCTTGGAGAGATTTGTAGACTTGCCAACACCATTGACGCCGACGATGGAAATGACATATGGGCGAGGGGATGGGGAAAGAGGAGTTGAGCCAGGAGAGGTCACGGCGGTTATAGAGCGTAGGATATCTAGGGACGTCGTAGGAGTGAGGATCTTGCGGAGGGAAGAGGCGAGGGACGCGCGGATTCGAGTATCAATGCCTGAATATGGAGGTTTAGTGTTAGCAATGCGACGATTCTTGGATCGAAAGGTTCCGATGGAACCTACTCTCAAAGCTCCCCGTTTTGACGCCAATGAGCTCACGCTCAACGCCCTCACACAATCGTACTGCTGCTTCACGTGCAACGTTCTTCTTCAATAGGTGCTCTTCCATGCCCTTCATCGGCTTGTCTAAATCGGCTTTGGTCAGAACCTTACCACCAACCATATTCCTGAAAAGCCCGCTGATGGCGCCGAGACTCGACCCTAGCACGCCACTTGATGACGAAGATTCCACATGCTTGTCATTTGCATCTTTGAGTATTGAATGAACCTCGTCATCGAGGTCTTTCAATATATATTGGCCCTTGCCTGTCCTGATACCATGTTGGCTTGGATTTACGGGTTCCACGGAGCTTGACGGAGGATCAGCCACCTCGCCGTTTGCTGTCGCTCCCGAATAGTCTAGCTGCTCTCCACTATCTTCATCCGCATAACCTTCAGCGCCCCATGTCCTTTTGGCTTTTGGCGCGCCTTTCCCAGGCTTTAACTTCCTTCGTGAGGCCTCATCCCCAGACGAAGCATTCGTTGTGCTCGCAACTTTCTTCGCTCGTCTCGATAAGCCTTTGGGGCCGCTCTTCGCAGACAGCAGGTGATTGTTGAGAGGAGTTGTAGGTCGAGAGGTTTCAGGGGTATGTGTTGGTGTGACGTCAGTGGAGGTAGCGCTGCCAGTCAGAGGTTTCTGCTTTCCTGCCACAAGGCCTGGTATAGGAGGTGGTGCCTCATTTTGTCGACTATCAGAGCTTGAAGGCGGCGTGAGTTCGTCGATGGGTACATCTGGCGTTCTTTGCGGACTCTTCTCGGCCGAACCCTCTAATTCTCGCACTTGCTGATCGAAGTAGCTGTCGAAGTCGCATTCAACCACGCTTGTGTAAGGTTTCTTCAACTGGTCTCCGTATAGATCTACGAATATGACTTTGATGTTATCCAAGAGTTTATCGATCCAGGAAAGATGTAGTAGTGATTGGTATACGGCCTACGGCAGTGTCTCTCAGCCACGGCGGTTATCATAGAATGCACGGAGAAAACGTACGACGAAGATGAGACCCAAGTCCTTCACACTTGTCCATTTCAGCGTAAATACTTCTTTCTTATAGCCTGGATTCCTCGCCGCCGACTCATCATCCGCCACGTTTGCGCCTGTGAGGACTTTCTCTTCGATAAAGACGTCCTTGATCAAACCATTTATGATGCTTTGGCTGACTGGGACATACGACTTTGACCAGAGCACCACTCCTGACGTTGTCAGAATCTCGAAGCTGTCCAACATCCTTCGATCAATTGGCAGGCGCAATGGTGAAGGTGAAAAACGGATCGCCAATCGGCGGAGCGATTTCGTACATGTAGCTCCAGCCCTACGAGGGCACGGACCATCGATCTTTTTGAGACAGCTTGCAACCTGCGAAACAACCTTGAATTCCCTCACATACCATCACGTACTACGGACTCGGACCAGCACAAGTATCACAGCGGCAGATCTGCATCTCCAGTGTCTGGCTTCCAACGCCCTTAAATATGCAGCGTGGCTACGGCCCACCACCAGCGCACTCACCTCCTCTCCACCACCCCGTCCCCCAACATGTTTCTACCGTCCCTCAGCTCCGGTCTCCACCTCCTCAATCGCAGCAGAGCCACAGCAGTAGCCCTTACGGTGGCGGAAATATGGCTCAACAGCAGCCTCAGCCCGGTGGTAGCGGATTTGCGCCTGCGTTCGGTGGCTTCATGAACGACCAAACCGCACAGATGGGCTTTCAGATGGGCCAGAGTGCGCTGAAGGTCGGGCAGGAATATGTCGACCAGAATGTCTGTCTTTGCCCAATGCCCCATACAGAGCAGACATAGTGCTGACGCCCGCCCACCTAGTTAAACCGCTACATCCCCCTCCCAGCTCTGAAGCACTATTTTAACGTCTCCACCTCCTACGTCCTGCGCAAACTCCTCCTCGTCCTCTTCCCATGGCGGCATAAACCCTGGTCTCGCTCACAAGCGCGCCCCTCCTCCTCTCCTGGTCCCGGCGTAAGTGATCGCTCCCTCCCTCTTGCATCTCCACTTGATTTCCCTTTCGACACGGACTAAACCCCAACCAGCAGGACCCTCTTTACACCTTCTTGCCCCCTCGCGACGACCTCAACTCCCCCGACATGTACATCCCCGTCATGGCCTTCGTGACCTACATCCTGCTCTCCACCCTCCTCGCCGGCCTGCGCGGGGCCTTCCACCCCGAAGTCATGGGCCTCACCGCAACGGCCGCCTTCGCGATCGTAGTCGTCGAGATACTCGGCCTCAAGGGCGGGACATACATTCTCAGCATCAGCAACGAAAGCCAGCTTCTGGATCTGGTGGCGTATAGCGGGTATAAATTCGTCGGGGTGATTGTTACGCTTGTGGTAGCAGAGATTTTCAATAGAGGCCAGGGCACTGGCGGATGGGTGGGGTGGTTGATATTCCTTTACTGTTTCGGTGCTAATGCGCTGTTTCTTGTATGTATCCCATCTCTCTATCACCACATATGCGGCACCGGAGGTAAGAGTGGCTAATGCGTGGGAACATGAGTAGATGCGTTCCCTCAAATACGTCCTCCTCCCGGACTCCTCCGCCTCAGCAGGCAGCGGCATGCAGACACTGGCGCGCTCGCAACGAAATCGAAGAACGCAGTTCCTGGCTTTCTACAGCATCGTGGTGCAGTTCGTGTTCATGTGGGTTTTGAGTCGGCAGGATAGCGTTAGTGTTAAAGCAGTTGGAGGGAAAACTTAGAGATGAAGGGGGATATTTTACATTCCTCGTAGGCGAAGTAGTATGTCTAAGTCAGGTTAGTTGGCCAAAAGGATCTGGTGACTTTTAGTCCGTGGTTCGACCTAGGCCTGATATACTTCAGTAGAATCTGAAGCTGCCCACGTGATAAACCTTCCTTGCCTGAAAGCGGGACTTCTCATATGAACAGTCACAGCTCGAGTAAAGTGCACGAAATGTGAGGTGACATCAGATTCATATCTAGATGTAGTAAAGCTACCTATTCGGCCGCAGCACCAGGCTTGAAGCACACAGCAACAGTCTGTGCTCCAGCCGGCTTAAGCAAGCCTAGTATGTGCATCCTACCATCTCTAGAGACCTATCCTTTCCACCCAATCTTGAAGCTTGTAGAGTGGTCACACATGAGTTCTATATCTCCGATACAGAGTACAGCTTCTGACATGAGTAAAAGCTGCTGGTACCACATCCTATCCAGGCACACCTTATGCCAACCCAAGCCTATACCCAAGGCACTGATTGGCCCTAAGCTAGCTTTTCCGATTGTTATAGAGATTATATTGTATCGCGCGCCGAATTCCTCTCGGGAGGTCGAGACCGATACTGTAGAATGTACTTTTTGGAGGGGTGTATCGCCGACGCCGACGCCGGCGGCTAACAATGTTGGTGATAGAGTCCGAAACGACAGATTGGTATATCGTGCTATTTAGGTAGCAAGTGATTAGAAGTAGCCGAAATATTTTAGCAGTAGAAGGTCCGATCCGTTACACAAGTCATCCATTAAAATCCATACAAGAACCAACGGTCCCGTTACCGGCGATCAACCCCAGTAACAGGTATGTGAAACAGAGAGGCGGACACTTCAAGAGCCCGGCGCCTGCACCATCGGCGCGTTCTTCGACCACTCGCAGTAGCGCTGCCAGGTCTCGGTCCAGACCATGTATTTGATGCTCTTCTCGGCGGCATCGAAGCAAGTGATGTCGAACGCGGCAGGGACTTTGAAGTCCGCGAGGGGGTCGTTCGGGTTGACCGCGTCGTCGAGGGAGATGATGTGCTCTGTGCTGCCGTGGTCGAAGGAGTGGCGCGTGGGTAGGCTGGTCAGGCTCGTCATCTGGAACTCCTCGGTCCTGCCAGATTCGGAGGTTACGCTTGTGGGGTTGTCGAACGGATTGCTTGTCGTGCTGGGTGAATTTTCAAAAGGGTGGCTGACCGGTTCGTCCCACGGCGTCACGGCTGAGATGGGGGTGGTAGGCGTGGCAGGGCAGTTGCTTGCAACGAGGAGCGTGGCGGGGCCGAAGATCTTGTAGAGGCCGGTGTAGACGAAGGACTCGACGTTGATAGGGTAGGAGGAGGTGCCGTCATGGACAAGGCTGACATAGATGGATAGCGCGGCACGGAACATGGCCATACGAGCACGTTCGGTATCGCTGCCTGCTTTAGCGAAGACGGCGGCCCACTGTTTCCGAAAGTTCAGGACTTTGACCAGAAAGATAATATTCTCGCCGTTGAGCTCGCAAGTGGAAGCGTAGATTTGCAACCCAGAATAGTTTCCACAAAGGCATTCATCGAGGGTTGCCATTGATGCCATACGGCCTCGGCTACCTTTAGTTGTGATTGAGCCATCGGTGGAGGTGGCGGCACGTTTGTTCACCTCCCATTGAGCGATAACCCTGGATGTCTCACGGGCAGCGTGCTTGTGTCTCATGACTTGGTAGATAGGGAAGATCAAAGTGACCAATTCCATGGTAATTATGCCTGGTACGAACCTGTTAGGTATTAGCTTTAAGGTTGGTCTAATAATGCAATGGACGGGCTGCTGCTGTGCGGGAACAAGGCTTGGTGGTGAATGAACTTACCACATCGCGGGAACCCAGTACTTGGTCATTCTCATTATTGCTGGGCTGTCAGAATAAGACGAAAGAAGCCACAAGGGAGATCCGGGAAGCCTGTAGTACATTTAGCAAACGATCGCGTTTCGAGTCAGATCCATGAATCCGGTACAGCTCACCCAGCAACGACACAGAGGATAGTCTGGAGGCGCCAATGGTAGATGTCACGAATCATGCGAATCTTCCAAAGAAGGATTGGCCCAAAGAAGTAATTCCAGAGAAATTGCCAGCCGATGGAGGGTATCCTGCTTTTGATCAATGCCACGAATAGCAACAATAGCCAGTTTGGCTTACCACTCCCAGCCCTGTCGGCACTGGTATTTGGTCGTGGCCAACGACACGACTCCGGCGCTGGTGAATTTACGCGAGATGCAAAAGATGATTGTCGAGAGCAGGAACTAGCATTGACGTCAGCTGTTCGTCCAGGTGCAATACCAGAGAGCCTGCCTACCTGGAAAACGATCCCGAATGCTACAAAGCCCTCGTATTTGCCTTGCTTGCTGAAGGAGTTCCACCACTGCTTGATGCAAAAGACCCAGGTCTGTGCTCCTCTGCCTTTTGGGGGCAAGGGCTTGAACAGCTCATCGGTGACAATCAGCTTGCTTTGTTCGCGGCTGACGAGGAGGAGTTGCTGATTCTGTGCTTGAAAGAGCCCAATGCCTATGGGTAGGTAAATGGACATGATCCAGAATTCGACGTCGCAGGGATAGTTTCCATTGAGCGGGTACGCCAGCAACACGAGGAAGAGATACACGTGGAGGATCAAGATCGATGAGAGTGCAAGGCCGATGTTGCGCATCCGAATAATGGGATGCTTGCGGTAATACCAGACGATCCCACACATGGCGTAGAAGACAAGAGAGTAGACCACAGCGAAGACGATGTAGCTGATACCGAGGCCATCGTAGTTGTAATTGTTGCTCCAATCATAGCCATTCGGGTTGGCATACACCATCCTGGCGGCGTGGGGTGAGCTTGTGGGCTTTCTGCACGGAACAGTTCAGCATCAGATTGCCCAATCCATGCTTGCACAACGAACGACTTACAAGCTAATAAATTCAGTGCCAGCCAATTTCACATGAATATTAGGTGTGCTCCAAAGCGAGCGAGTGAAGGTCGAAAGATGCTGAGATGGAAAGGTGGGATGGGTCGGAAAGGAAGATCGTGAAGTGAGATTCTGCAAGTAAGTGAGTGAGTGAAGATGGAGTCGTTGATCGTTTGGGGCCCTAAAAGGCGCGTCTTCGAAGCAAACAATGTAGCATATCCAGAATGACTTGGGCAATCGCCCGCTGTTGTCACTGCTGCAGATTCGGGGGCCTTGTTTCGGAGGATTGCAGCCTCGACAAGTTTACGAAAGTACCATATCGATCGGGAGGGAACGAGTCGATTTTGTGGGAAATTCGACAGCGCCAACGAGGTTGAAGGGTCCCCTTGCATGCTTGGGGATGAGTGCCTGCGCAAGGGTGGATGTTGGGAGCGATTAGATCACTAGCGGGAAGTTCACTTTACTTTAGTCCTTTGGCACGAGTCAATCCATTTCATTTGGTGCGGCGGTGCAATTGCGGGGATTTTCAAAGCGATAGGACTAGGGAATACGAAGTTCTTTTAGCTGCATGCTTCCCACACCACCGCCACTCGCCTGTCGTCGAGATTCGTCAGAGCAGCCAGTCATCGCTGTGCAACATGGTTGACGAGGCTGGGATATCGTGGGAGGTGCATGCCTTCACCCGCATTGCGACGGAAGGCGTGCTGAAACAGCACGTTATCCTTATCGTAGCCTAGCGGCCTCATCATCGTTGCATCCAATCAGCTCCATGGTTATGGGGGTCAATTTGGGAGCCGTCACACCACTCCCATCTACGGCCGATACGAACAGCAAATTCAGAAGTGCCAGACGAGTAGACGGAGTAGTTCGCCATCCAGCTGGAGTCTGGAGTCCTGGAGATCCTGGTGGCAGCTGTGGCTGGCTGTGCAAAGTCTGGGAGCTCGGACCGCTTTCGAAGAGAAGATACTTTATGGTACCTTGCGTGGCAGGAATAGGTCTAGAATGGGATGCATCACCTAATATCCATCTGACCCAACGAGCAGCTCCCGCTGCCAATGCTGCGTCTCCACCCCGAAACAACATGTTTGCCCCAAACAGGAACATGCGATACCGAGTCAAGCGCAGCTTTACTTTACATTTGACGTTGATCTGCAATATTTGGCAGAGTCAGATCCGGGATCCGAATTCCGATCTGCAGCTTTTGCCAAGCATCTTGCCGAGAGCATTTTGGCCGAAAGCAAGTTGGTCTCGGAAACGCTGGGGCTCAAGAAAGTTACATCGCGGGAGCTCGTACTTCGTCATGAAGCGGTGTACTTCTAGATGGTAGATTGCCACGAGCCGGTGTCGATGAAGTATCTTGCGCGGGCGCCTGAGACCAATCACCAAGGCCAGATGCTCGAGGCCGAGAGATCGAGGACCGTGCCCCTGACCATTGATGGCGCTTGAGGCTGTTCTAACTCTACGAGTATGTCGTCCGTCCACTTTAGTTTGTACTACGTACAGTACGACTTCAATTACCCCGTAAAGTAGTTTCCATCGTTTCCCTCGTTTCCCACTTTCCTTCCCCGGCGAGCCTCCATACAGAGCTAGGCTAGCCTTCCCCCCAGATCTCGACTGTTGGGAGGAGTGAAGTTGGGAGAGGGCTTGGGGTGCAGCGCCGGAGCCTCCATGAACCCCTCCTGCAGTCCTGTATCATTGGTCGCAAGGTCTCTCTAAAATGCACATTGCTCAGATCTGCGGTCTTTGCCAACAGCAATCTTGTCGGTTGTTCAGACTTGCAAACTCTTCAACGGGGCAATGGTAAGATGGGCCGATGGCATGATGGTGGATCGATAGAGCATTGACCATGAGTGCTCAGGTACCCCCGTAGTGTCAACGCTTTCACGCGAGCTAGCCTAGAGCATCGTGATCGGCTTAGTGTACTTCATGCAAGAGTCCTCCGAGCCAAAAGGTCAAAATATCAACTTTGAGTGCGTCAAGAGATTGAGCGACCTTTTAAGCTCTGCAGGATTTGGTCTGGCCGTCGCTATCAGTCGTGACTTCATTGATTAGTCCCAAGACAAGCTCACTGACAGAACCCTGATCTAGGTCGTCCCGGAGGATGTATTCTCGGCCTAAAATTCGTTTTTCATTGTTTAACAAGGGGAGGTCGTGGAGCCTCCCTTGCGAGTTAGATACAAAACAACCAGCAGCCTATCTATACTAGGTTCGTGAATTGAACCCCCCACTTAGGCGCCCTCGGGCTGGTTAGGCCTCTTTAACAGGGCATCACCCTCGAAAGTGTCGCCCGAAACCACCCTCTTAATACATCCCGGAGGATGTATTCTCGAGCTTCAAAAGCCGAAATTGCTGGCTGCTCCGGAGGATGTAGCTGTCCAACCAGTCTTGCACGCTCCCTGCATCCCCCAATTCTGGACAGCTGAAAAAGTTCGCTGTCTCCGACGATGACTGATCTCGGCTGTCGACAGCTCTGGCCGATAGCGATATGTCGAACCCCATGCCTGTAGCCGCTTGATCCAGGTACCAGTGTTTCGAAACCAGTCGTGCCCATGCTTCCTCCTCGATATCGGGTTCTGTAGGCATCGACCTATGTAGGTGGGCCTAATTTTTCGTGGGAGCACAACGAGTGAAGCATCCAGCGATTGATGCGGTCACAGTTCGTGGACCAATCGTCGAGGAGTCTCGAATCCAGAATGTGTTTCCGTATGTTGAACGATGATTGACAGCTTTCATCGGTCGTGTGGTACGTTCATCGGTTTGCCCTTCGATGGCTATCACCGCCATTCGCGCATCTAGCTCATAGGTGGAATGGCCAGCCAGAATGCAATCTCTTCTTAATGCTCGTATTTCCTTCCTCAGCGACTCTAGGTATTCGAGCAAGTCCCGCTGCAGCTCTAGTATCATGCGTTAGTCGTTGGTCGGCTCGTCATCCGCCTTCAGCACTCCCTTCATAGCTGTTTGATCGCACAAAACGCTTAGCCCTCTGCGACATGACTCGCACAGTCAAAGGCTCTGCGTCAGTGAGATACATTGCAACAAGATTGGCGGGAAGAGACTCGCCGATAGGCGCTGTAGATTCTGTTGCCGGTCCTCATGTCTCATATCTGACCCATGTTCTCAGGAACAAGCAACTGGGATTCTCCGGGTCAATTCATCGCTCATGCGAGTAATCTCTCTGCGAAAGTTGTACCGTACAAGTTGTTTTATTGCTGGAACGGTGAAACTTTCATTTCTCTCGTGGGTTCCCAATCCCATTGATAAGATTCTCCATGCCACATTCTCGAGCCGCCTACCTTGGTGCAAGAAATCCGAGCAGTGATGGTAGAGCCACCATCTCTAAGCCCAAGAATGGTTTTCTGTCTCGCCGGCCAAGAGTAATACTTTCGTCAAGCCGGTTCAGGGCGCCCACGCGTACTGGCTTTCTTATTGCTCTGGTTTCTTCTCCTGTACCTCCCTCTCGAGCAAGATCTATTTGTTCGTGTTCAGTAAGTTCCTGTTGAATCGCCTCCAGCGGTCTTCGGAGGACGAGATGTAGGAAGGAGCACTCATGGATGAGGATGGCCTTGTGCTGCCTTGTCCTGGGAGGCGATCCAAAGACCCACTCATGGGCGAGGATGCTCGCGGAGAATAGTGAATTCTTCTCCGATGATCCGCTAGATCCCAGCTGTGTGAGAAGCCATTCTCCCTGGTCGAGCGATCGCATCCATCTTTGGGGCACAAGTATACCCTTCCTCCAGACGAGCGACCATGCATTCCTCTTTGAAGACTCAGACCGTAGATTCAATCGTAATGTATCTGGGCTGTGAGTGCTAGGATTTTGTTGTAAGTAGCCGAACGTTGTCAGAGCCACCGTTGTTGGTGAACGTGATGATAGCTGCATGACGGCAAGCCTTCAGATAAGTCTTTTGTTTTTTGTTCTTGATCCGCTGAATAAACGATGAATTCTGTGCGACTATGCAGAGTCAGATAATAGCTTTGCGAAGTCCTTCAGCGTTCGCAGGCCCCTTGACACCGGCATAGACTCCTGGGAAAATAAACGCTCCCTTAATCACAGACCAACAATCCAGGAGAGGGCAAGTTTTAATAACTACAGACAGCGAAATATCAACGGTCAAGAGAGAATGTCCACCAGCGGAGGCGATAATGCTTTACCCTTGGGCCAGAGCAAATGTTACTGGCTTATAGACTTCCACTTTCTCAACGTCCTCGTACGCGCTTACGGAAAGAAGTCTCGACTGCCTTTTAGTACCCATTTCTCCCAGTACTGCGATTTTTCTCAGGGCACCAGAACTTTGAGGCGTATGTTGGAGATTGTGCTCGATTACGATATGGAGTCGGCTCTCCAAGAAATGCAGACTATCACGGCGCAAGATATCAAGACATTCACAGAAGCCAGGGATTGTCTCGTTCATCAAGCTGAACCCTTCCATCTTCGGGAACAGCTCGAAGCTGTCATCAAGCATCTCAAGAAGATTCGGGCAACAATGGAGGCACCCGAAGATGCCGGTAATGAGCATATCACTGATTTAGAGAAGAGGCTCCAGGCTATAACAGTTGATGCCTGCAAAAGCCTTGTCATCAACAATGGCGACGCGATGAGGAAGACGAACTAGGACAAGAAATTCCGAGCCACGAAACTTCGGTGGTTGGTAACCAACGGTGGCCGCATCGATAACGACATGTTTCAATACTCTCCATACACACGCCAGATGAAGACGGAAAACTGGGATGCCGACCTGGCATTCTTTGGGAAGAAGCTGCAATACAAGCTTGACGAACCGTTACCGATCGAATCACTCTACCTCTTTGGCTCACTGCCACGACCAGACCTTGAGACTGTCGGGATTATATTGGTTCTCTTCAGCTACGATTTGGATGAGGTCCGCCACCGTGACTCCGACCTCGAAGAAGTTCTTGATCCTGAGAGAAAAGCTCCGTAACATAGAAGATTTTCTTGAGAGAGCAAGCCTGGATACAATCATCAAGATCCTACAACTGTCCCAGATTACAAACCTAAATACCCGCAGAGCTTCTTTGCGGAATTTATACAGAAACAGCTGGATCATCAACATGTCGCGGTTATGTTACTTCCTTACAGAGAGGGTGATGGAACATGATGAGGATCATGGGCCACCCGAGAGTGCCGATGCCTATCTCATACGCATGATAAAGGCAGTGCAGAGCTTCGACATCGAAGAGATGGACCAGGCGAGTCTGCCGATACGCCTCAAGATTCTGGAGCAAGTAAGGATGGCGATCATTAACTACCCAATCGACTATCTATTGTACCCCTTGGACGACCTTGTGGATCAATTGCGTAAGGCTATTCCGAGAGACGTCCCAAGCACGGCGCTTTCCGGATCTTGGGGCTACCACAAGCAGGGCTGGACGCACGATCTCTTCTTCTTTATCGGAACCCTCAAGGAGCGAATCAGAGCATGCGCAAACCACGAGCGCTGTGTTCGTACTGTGGACAGGAGCAACAAACTCACCGATTGCGCGATTCTCGAAGACGACGCCTTGCGCATGAGCAGCATACTGCTCTCTTACGATATCGAGGAGGTGGAACTGGACAGCTTGGCTCCAAGCATCACCGCTCTCAATAACGTGAAGACACAACTCAAGAGAGTGCCGCATTTCCGTTTTTTCAGCGCTGTCAAGCGTGTCATCCGATTTCTTGAGCAAAGTCTGAGGACGAAGAGACTAGACGTTCCGGCGCCTGGACATGAGGAGGGCGCCTGGGTTGCAGACCATTCTAAACTCCTCGTGCTTCTGGTATACAGATATCGCATCTGGCGTGACGCCCCTTTGAGGGGGCTGACGGACATGGCGGCCTTCAACAAGTCCTTGGACACTCAAATCGCATTGGTTCGTGGCTATAGCGCTGAAGAGATGGACACGAATAGCTTGATGCTTCGGCTGGAAGATACGAAAGAGTGTGTGAACAGGCTCGACGGTGTACTAATGTGGTATGAGACGGAGGAGAATATGAGTCTTCTTACGTCGGTGCGAGGATCTGAGGGATATGAGGCTGAGGAAGAGTTTGATGTGTAAGTCAGGGGAGCCTATTGGGGGCGCCAAGCGTTTGTCTGCAATACCAACCAAGCTTTCCTTGATTGTGCATATCTTGAGTGTCCGCCCACAATTGTGGGATATGAGTCCGAGGAAGATTTCGGTGTGTAAGTCAGGCTATAGGCCGTTGAGAGCTTGTCTGCAATATCAACAAAGTTGTTCTTGTGTGTGTGCGTTGTATGAGTCTTCGCCCACAACACCTGCTCTTCCGAACACATCTCCCTTTCCTCATCACTCGCCTCTTCTTCATATCGCCCCATCACTCTAGAAGAACTCATACCCTCATCTACATGCCCGATCCCCTCCTCTAGCACAATGCCATTCCGAGGATTCTTTAGCCGCCGCCGAAACCCCAATCCGAGCCCCACACCTCCCACAAACGTAGCCGCATCTTCCTCGCGTGGAAACAGGTTCCTACGCTTTCACAGAGAGAATATGCTTCACCGGAACGCCATCGTCCCTCCTTCCCAAGAGCATCTCACACCCACCGCCCGCCGCCGTCAGCCCAATCTCTGGCTTCTAGAGGTCTCGCATCTTATCCAGATGCTTGACATGACTGTTTCACGTCTTTCCGCAACACCGCCAGCACCTGCCTCAGCCTCCTCTCGCCGCCGCTCTAGCGTCGCCAGCGTCACCAAGGCCCTGAATGGTCTGTCCGCCCGTCGCTCCTCACAGCCGGCCGAGCCAGAGCGCAGCATCGTCACGGAGATCTATGCGGACATCGAGGCTATCTTGCTGTATCGCGTCGATCAGATCGAGCTCTCCCGCGCCCCTTACTTCTTGTGGAGGCTCGTTGCGGCTCGCGACCAGCTCGCTGAATTGGCAGCTTGTGAATTCGTAGAGGCAGTGGATCGTGTTGTGGCGAGGATGAGGGAGTGGGTGAGGGTGGGGGAGGTAGCGGGACGGGGGGCTGGGGCAGTGATATTTGGGGGCAAATGAGGGCGGAGAGGAAAGGGCCAGGAGCAGGAAAAGAGGAAAGGAGAACGTTTCTTATTGGCGGAAAGAGCAGGGCGGTAGATGAGAGCATAGCTTACCGAGTGGAAATGGATTTCTAGATTTGGCCTTGCGTGGCCGGAACAATGCCGATGTGACAAGAAATGGACGGAGTTTGAGTGAATGTGTGAGCAGGCGAAGGTGTAATTGCCCAAATTGACAAGTTGGGAATGTGTGAATATGTATATTGACCAAGAGGGTGATGAAGGTAAGGAGACTCATTCGTGACATTCACACAAGACTTGATACTTTCCCATGCGTCATGCCATCCAAGAAATACAAAGATTCCGCATCAGCACTTGACCTTCAGATTTCCACACTTTGTCGACCAGAAACCTTACTACACGAAATGCCGCTCCATCTACCCCGAATCTTCCCCCACCCTCTTTCTCGCAGCAGAACAGATCTATGCAGCACCTACGAACATACCTATCGAGAGCGCCAAGCGCAAGGCTACGGAAGCCGCTCAGAGTGGAGCCAATCCATCGTCCTATTGCGTATGATGCTGCAAATCGCTGCTGAACAGCATGATCCACACATCGGCATCCCGGCTCTGAATAATGGCCCTGACATCGACCGGAACAACTGGAGCGTTGATACTGAAATGAAGGACGTACGTCGCTTCCACTTCGAGGACTTGGATCAGACAGACCAGATGCTTTGCACTGCGCACTGTGACTCGATAGCTCGATACGTGGCTCGGCTGGAATCGGTAGTAAACGCAGGAACCTTGAGGAAGTTGGAGGATGTGGTTGGGCAGCTTCGGGACTTTTCAGAGCAGGCACAGCAGCTATATGGGAGTAGAGCGTGTGCGGCGAAGGCCGCACGGATTTGGACCATACAGGGGGCGCTAGTATAAACATGAAGAAGTGCATGTAAATATTGGGGCTAGGCAAACTGGATAGAGATTGCAGGTTCTGACATTTGCGCGCACTATATCTCATCGCTTTCCGAGGATTAATACATCTGGTATATCTCGACGACTCTCTTGGATGGTGAGCGATGCTGTGGAGCTTCCATGGGAGGATTGGCTATACAAGATCTCCCGTATACATTCGGCTATCATGGTGAGCGTGCTCGCAACAATAGTGGGAATGCAACGATATGATCAAGCCATACAGCGCCCAAGCTATTAAGGTCAGCTCCGAAAGCCCTGTGTCCTTCACAGCCTTGAGAGCGAAGGAATGAAGGGGCAAAAGGGGACGTCTGGACATTGGCTCGCGTCGCCTGCCGAAAGCGGTTAGCTTGTCCCCACTCTTTTGTGAGCCTCCTTTCGCCATAACGAGCGAGATCCTGCGAAGAAATCTAAGATCCGCTCTTTCGCGTTTTCGGTTTGTAATACTCCGAGGTTGCTGAAACCGAGATCCGAAGGCTTAGATGATTCTCGTGCCGTTTGGTCAGCCCCCAAGCTCGGGATGGCGACGTATATAAACTCAGTATTCGCCCTCTCATGTTCGATTTGCAAGCCTCCCACATCCCGAGATTTGCCATTCAGATTCCATTGTACCACCAGCGAGCTTCTCATAGTAATCCTTGTACCACAACAATATCTACTCTAGCAAAACTCCCAGCACCACGCGTGGTCGTATCAGGCCACACCGGTAACGGGACCTCAACCTTTGTCGCCGACGAGCAAGCCTCCCAGTTCCATCCTTTCGGCCCCAAGGGCAGCACCTTTTCGACATTCCACTCCCGACTTTCGGTCCCCGTATCCAACCAATACATGCCACCAGATCTCTCAGGGCAAATTCCAAGAAACACAACCAACGGCGTCGTGTTTTGCACTACGGACATCAAACCCGGATCCCAGACGCCCATGCACCGGACCCTGAGCTTGGACTACTGTGCAGTCGTGACAGGCGAGATTGTGCTTTTGTTGGACGGAGGAGAGGAGAAGACGGTGCGAGCTGGCGAGTATATCGTTCAGAGAGGAGTGAACCATGCGTGGGCCAATCGAACTCAGTATACTTGTCGAATCATGGTGGTGATGGTAGCGGCCGAAAGAGTCTGCCTTGAGGACGGAAGAGAGCTTGGCGATGAGGACGCCGTCAAGAAGTGAGCCTGGAATTTAGGTTCTTGGAAAGAGGCCCTGGGTGCTGAGTTTGACGAAGAAGTAGTCATCAGATATTACTCAATCCTCCTAAAGTGGCCTTCATGCCGGTGCACTCTCTTATGCGTTCGAAAACAGCTTGTGCAGCATTTCTTTGCTCGAGTGTTACATGTTCCAATGACTTGATGATTTTGATTGGCCATAGCAGGAAGTAGCCGCCGATGCCCTTCCTGACATGAGCGCCCCTTGAATCCTCGAGTATCTTACCGTCATGATCGATATCGCCGAGTGATTGAGGGACTGTTGACAACACTTCATCTGCAAGGGTCTGTATTATATCTAGAGAAGCTCGCTTGATGGAGAATACTTCTAAAGAGAAGGCAGCTTTGGTGTACCGATTCGAGCTCTGGAGTCGGTTGATAGATTCCAAAAGATGTCGATGTAGAATCATGCGCCCTGTTCGATTGTAGTTCCACTCGTAAGCAACCCATATATCCTGGTGTAGCTGAACAGACAGCGGAAACTGGCAGGCTTGGGGCTTGTCCTGAGTAATCTGAGAGCGATTGATCGTCTTGTACGCCCAGTTTGGACCTCGCCGCCAGCTCGTTGAAGCTCGATCATGTTCGCATATCTCTCGTATGGAGCTTAAGGTCACCTCAGTGGGCGAATTGATGTCATCAATGCTATCGAGTAACGTCCTCGCTCGCTCACATATCTTGTACATTTGCGATTTGTCTTTCTCGAGACCGACGAATGGAAGATCCTTTTCTAGGGAGTGAAGCCATGCATTTGTTTCCGTGAGCGATCCCTGCCGGGCTTGCCGGTACGTCATCTGTTGCTTGTGCTAAACAGCAAGCCCAGTTAAACGTGCCAGCTTCCTCCCGAACGAAGAGAGCTTACCAATCGATGATGCGAGAGGCGAAATAGACTCCACCCACGGGGTCCATGAAGTTGATCTGGCCCACGAAGACGGAGAATGTGGGCCATGCCTCCAGCATGGGACCCCAGTAGGGGCTGGTCTGGCAGATGAAGAGCCTAGGCGTCTCGTTACATACTTGCTGACTGATGATGGTATGGTGACATACTTCGAAGAGATCCAGGACCACCACGGTCATTAAAACGTAGTCATCAGGGCTACCATTGAAATCGGCGAGTGATTCTCCAAGGCCAGACAATGCTCGTCCATAGTATTTCAGGGCAAGATCACTGAAACGACTGTCGTCATACTCTTTCGAAAGGGTAGCATATCCAGCGGCAAGAACAGCCCAGCGTAAAGCGAAACGTCCTTCAATGCTTACCTCATTGAACAGGCCTGGCAGATGCTCGAGAAAACCAGGCGTCGAGCTATTGTTACAAGGAGATACGACGAAGTCATTGAAAAAGGAAGACACAGCGCGATCCTCAGTAGATGGCACAGACGTTTGACAGATTATCGGCGGATTCGTACCAGAAGTCACACTGGGAGGAGGCTCAACGCCAGACATCTGCGTCTGTGCCTCAAAGTGAAACGTGCGGTTGAGTGAGACGTTTGAACCGCCTGCTTTCCTTGCCACCTTGTCATTCTCGTCCCGAAACGCCAGCATCGAGACATCACGATAGCCGCTACAGATCTCACCGCGTAGCTTGCAACGACGGCATGCGGGACGTCCTTCATCGCACTGTGGCTGAATGAGTATTCGATGGTCTAAAACAGTAAAGTCAAGTCCCCGTTACCTTGACCTTGCTCCTCCGGCACCGTTCGCAGCCGCCACTGATGCGCGACATGGTCCATGTGGTGGCTCAGCGCTTGTGCAAGCACACGTAGCCTTTGCTGGTGAGTTTTGACAATCACGCTTACCGCATTGGCAGCTTCCCAATCAGGGGCTCTCCATTCTTCTGGGTAACCACTACAGAAACACCACCTAACACTGCTGGCACACCACCCCCTAGACTGCTGGCACATCACCCTCTTCACTAAGCCTAATCGAGTAATTTTTAGAATTTAGCGCGTTGTTTGTTTACATAATCGTCGTCGTTATCGTTGTCGCTATTTTTCTTTTTCTCTATTTATCTTTTACATTTGCATTTATCTCAACAAGTCTATGCAATTACTACTCTTTAGAACAAGTCTATACGAGTACATCTTTATTGAACAATTGATTAAGAAGATTAATAAGCATGCAAAGAAACAAAACTATTTAATAACGCGCAAGCGAAGCAAGCGATCTAAGAAAGACGTTCTTATAAAGATCTAAATATGTTGCGATCGCGACGATAATAAGAATTAAAAGAGCTATAATTATCGAATTATCTCTAGCAAGTGCATCGATTGTTCTTTCGAATGCATTGCAAAGTTATAGTTCAACATTTAAAACAAAAACAATCTAAATAACTAAATATTAACAATTGAGCACAATAATTATAATTATTTTTTTACAAAGTTGTTCGCCTCAATTGTATAGCAAAATATTGCTATGCAAAATTTTACAATATTGCGCGAAATTTAGAAAGAGTTTCGAAAAGATAGCAAGACTAACTTAGTATTAAAAGAATTGCGCATAAATAAGAATAACAAGAACTCTATATTTAAGTCTCGCGATATCTAAAACAAGTTTGCAAGACTTAAAGTAAAAATATTAGATATTTTGACGTCTACTTAGATTTTAATGCAAAATCTAACAAATTAAGAGATCTAATATGTCGACTATAAGACACAAGAGAGCGACAATTAATTGAAATATTTGTTCTTTATATCAAAAATCTCGCAAAAGATGTTTGCAAATTACTATAAGATTATTCTAATAAATTGCATTTATAAGATTAATAAATATAAGATGTTGTTGCTAATTATTATTGAAAGTATCGTCTTAAATATTATGTTTTACGTCGCTTTTTACTTTATAAAAAGCGAGAATTATAGCAATTATATTTGAATAATGCAAATCTTAAAGCGACTTTACGATTATTTCCATTTATTATATTTCAAAACTATATTATTTGACAACGACAAAACGTTAATGTTTGCTCTTTATTACGTCTTTTCTAATTCTAGATATTATGTTAATTATGCTCTATGCGTATAATATATAAACAACAACATTATTATTAATTGCAAGAAGCTATTTTTTACAAATAAGCTTTATAATAAGTTTATAAAGCGATAAAAGACTTTTCGCTCAACGAAAACATTTGCTTTGTTAAAGAAAAATTACAATACGTTCTATTATATTTATCTTGACGTCGACGTGCGCATTTGCATATATATCGAAGAGCACATCTAATTGTTGCGCGTTAAGTAAGCGAAATATTATACTTATTATTTTTTGCACTTCGATAATATCTTTATCTTGCGATCGAAGAACGCTTATTATTAAGTCAAGCAAAAACTTTACGTTTTTATCGATAAGTGCTTTATTTGCTTTACAATTTATTAGTTAATCTTAACAAATAATTTAAAGACGATAAAGAACAAGCTAAAGTTTTTCTTGCACAATTAATATGTTAATTGCGACGATAATCTTAAGAAAAGCAAGACTCGCATATCTTAAGATCTTCGTTGCATGTCTATCTTTCGTAATTTGTACAACTTTGTTATTTCTTTTGCTCTTTAAAAGATTCGCGATTATTATAAGCGTATTTGCGAACAATCTATTGTTATTGAATTTTGCACGAGCATCTTTACGAGAACTATAAATTTGTTATGTGCGCATAAAATACAAGAGCAACTATAAAATAAAGTCAACAATAAAATATTAAAGTTAAAGAATATATATTGTTATTAACTCTATACAAAGTCGTTTCGAACGACGACGACGCGAGCGAAGAAGCAAGAGAATTATACAATAAACAATTATTAAAACGACGAGAATATTAAGATGCAAGATACTTTATCGCCAAATATGTCTTCTTTATTGCGACAAATTTTACAAATTTAAAAGTCTATTATTGTTAAGACGAAGAGTTGTTTGCGAGAGTTATACAATTGATTGTAAGCAAAAGCGACATCGTTGCGATCAACAATTTTATAGCGACGACGTCGACAAGCGTTTGAAAGCTTTACTTAACGTGAGCTCTTCGACTTTGAGTTGATTTCAAGTCTTTTCTCTAACTAGATGTCTAACAATTAGTCGCAGCGTTAACAAGAAGATCGACAACAAGACGAACGAAATAAACGAGAAGATGTTCGAGAGAACGCTATTAAGAGTTAAAATGCAAATGTTTCGATCTTTTATATAAACAATTTTTAGATGTAAATTAGAGATGCAAATAGAGATTAATTTTGAGCATGTTAAAGATATGTTTTAGATTTGAATTTGCATCAAATTTGTACTAAGAGATCGACGAGAAAATACATTAAATTTGATGATAAACGAACGCAAAACTATGTATCTTCTTGAATCTCTCTTTGATCTTGTTGATATTGTTTGTTTACGGGGTCGCTGAATTCTGAAAATTACTCAATTAGACTTAGTGAGGAGGGTGGTGTACCAGCAGTGTTAGGTGGTGTTTCTGTAGTGGTTACCTTCTTCTGTTGCTGGATACTAAAGTACTAAGTGTGTTGTTCGTGCCCACTGGTGCGCGCCTCCTCGGCCTTTCTTCGGTGTGGCTGGTCGAGCTAGTTGTCTTGGCATTTGGCCCCCTTTTTGCCAAATCCTTAAAGTACCATTGCCGAGTTGGAGTCTCAGCTCACCCGAGTCAAAGCCTACGATTGATCGACCTCGTCAACGTCACGAAACAATAGGGCAAATATTTCGACAGCCAAAGGATTGATACTCGAGATTAATGCTGCATCTATGCCGATGTGCTACGATAGACCTCCGCCATTTGATGACGAGGACTAAAGCAAGTATTCCATCCATCAGCAAGCAAGAACTACGGTAGGACCCCTCGGCGTGGCTAGACTCGCCAGGGCATGCTACATCACACCAGCTGATAAGATCTATCACAGGAAGCACATCGCTCATATCATTTTAAGTCTTAGGAAGTCCACCATTACGCCAGTCAAGGTCGAGAGGATCCTCGCCTGTTTAGCATAGGAATTAGATGGAAAGCTACTTCATTGCCATCAAGAAGGCGTAAGCTGGATACCAGGCGTCATGCATCAGCAAGCGATCGCCCGTCCGTGTGCCAAACGCCGCATATCCATCAAGGTCGAGCATTGTTGCCAATCTTGAATCTTGATTCTCTCGACTCCAGCCTACCTTTCAGCGGCCACCTATACTCAACCGTCTCTAGCCTGGGTCACGGACCTTCTCTCGTGAACTATGGTTGGTCAAATCCTGCTCGAGCTTTAATTCAGAGCACGCAAGTTGGCCCTCTCCAGCGGCCTATGCCAACGCCTAAGGAGGCTCTAGGCGTTTACACTTCGGAAGCCAATGAGAACTCCGACCGGATGAGAACTCTTAAACGCAACGCTCCCTGGCTTGCCCGGGTGGTTCTGCTGGCTGGATGTAAAGGCATGCATATCAAAATGAAAGAAAGGGCTTACTATAGCGAATTGTCCAGGGTAACATAAGCTTTTTTCCGAAGTGGAATCCCTCTCTTTGTCATTCAGCTGTTTAGACTCTTTCCTTCCGGCCAACACTGTCCATCTGGCTAGATTGGAAGTTGGCGCAGCTCTGATCAATGAGAACTGCATCGCTCTCTTACAGGTATTTGTGTGCGATCCGGTACACCTAATCAGATCCTTCCTACGTTAACGGTGCTTTGCCACTACGACTCCTTACTCGGCCCTTGTGTTTCTTGCCACGATTGAGCGAGGCCTGAACGATCAGTGCCGATGTTACCAGCGGCTGATCCTTCGCTCTTCAGCCCAGATAGCCAGTAAGCATGCCTCGACGCTCTTCCAAAATCTATGTCAATCTTGTGACAGGAGCCGCCGAATTTTCGGACGACCGCAAGTTCCGCGTAAATTCAAACTCTCTGTCGAAGCATCCTTGGATCGGAAGTTCCGCTCACGACCGTACTCCAGCTAACACGCTTGCCAAAGCACTCTTCATCAATATCTGGTACGAAGAAGCGCGATGATTTAGGAGGGCCCGATTGCAAGACCGAAGCATGGCCCGGCATTTGGGTGCCACACCCTGCAACCGCGTGTAAGCTTACCGAGGTGGACAGGCTGTTCAGAACAGAGGTCACTGTGTCGGCAGAAGAGGCCAGGTCAGAGTATTTGACGGAGGTAAATAAAGAAGAGATTCCGGTTGCGGAGAGCCCTAGAGTGAGGGATAAGAGTTATATGCTCGTGAAGAATAGTAAAAAGGCGATCACGTGGTCAGTCTGTTAGTAATGTATCTCCTCAGCTCCATATTCGCTTCCGCTGCTCCTCGGTTCGAGATCCAAAATATTGTATGGGATCCTTCTTCCTCCTCTCCCTGATCCGCAGCGGCAATCACTCTAGCTGTCGCTTCGCCTCCATACTCAGCTTTTTCGAGCCCTACCTTCAGGACTTCTCTTAATACAATCTCTTCGGTACCATATGCTGTGGCATCGTCGTCGTCAACGTTGGCGTTGACTTAGTCGGAGGATTTTCGGCTAGAGTGGGCTCTTCACTGTTCTACATTCGTGCGAGCACACGAGACCTGGAGAAATGGCATTTGATTCGAATTATATGGTCCAGTAGCAATGTGCGTCTACAGAGGAGGGCGTAAAGGGCGACGTGCCGGGCACCCAGACCTCAGCCTGGATCTACTTTGTGCGGGCCTTCTCCTGCAGATTGAGTGTCTCTAATAGAACTGCTAAGTCATTCGTTGCATGGTGTTGATTGTCTGCTCATACGGTCGCTTATTTGCTGGCTAGCTCTTCGCAAATAGTGTCAAGGAATTGCCCCATCTTCTCGTCGTGGAGCCAAGATAGGGAAAATTTTGTTTGAAGCTTGAAGTTACTCCACAGCGAGATTACATATCAAGACTCGGGCAAGGGATGTAGCGAAATCCTAGGCTGCTTTTTCAACGTTATGAGAGTCACTGCAATTCGACAAAGCTGCAGATGAGTCTTTTACACCTCAAACACCTATCAATCTAGTGCGAGCCATGCTGTTTCTGTTTTCTATCAAAGATGTCAGCAGACTTCCGAGCCCTGCCCTTAAGTCGAGAATACAATCTCTTGGGTCAGAACCTGGAAGATATGTGAAGTGACAGGAACTGTTCACGTGGAGTCGAAGCTACGAAGCATCTTCGAAGGTGCTTTCCAATGAATCTGCTCATGCTAGTTGGGCATAGCCTCCTGCATCGTGGGTTCTATGGTGTTCGATCGCCTGTCAAAGGCCAGGATCAAAGCATAAGTGAACATCTGAGTCTACAACATCATCATAGGTCACGAGTCAATGATATATGATTCACTACACCCGGGGAATGATTCCGAGGATTCGATCTGTTGCAGGATGAAATGACTTCGGAATTCATGTCGGGATACTGGTCGTTGTGAATCATTGCCCCTGAAGCACGCTGACTCAAGCTGATAATAGGCGCATTATATGATGTCCTTTCGGGTCTTCCAATCTTCTCCACACTTCAATTCCTCTTGTAGACTCTTTGCTTACCAACCCCCGCTCCAACAACATTCAGTACAACATTTTCGAGGACATAGATTTTTATAATAACATCTTTGACAACACGAACGTCAAATGTCAGCTTGTACCATGAGATGGCCAGCATCGTGGGATGATGAATTGGCCAGCGTCCCGTGGGAGTACCCCGACCCATCGCTCCAATCCTACGATGTCAAGAAACCTCCTTATGTTCCTTATCGCCTTCCTGGGGGACCCTGTGGCACGTTCTCCACCAACGAGAATGACTGCCGGAGCCTAGCATCATCTCTCAGTGGCCTGGTAGATGATCTTGATCACAGAGTTGCAGGCACATATCCCCCAAATACATGGGGACTCAATCGCGTCATAGCCACTTCGTTATTCCACAGCCATGTTCATCCAGCCCTCGACCATCCCGACAGGCCACCGTTCTTCGCTAATAGATGTTTGCCAGGCTGAAGAGAGCGAGAGAGGAGCTGTTCAAGAGAGGGCAGAACGAGCGGGAGTGGGGGGACCAGCTTTGGCGGTTGAACGATATCATTCGAAGATTGGAAAATGTCCCCACGGGTCGCGTTCCTCATCTTAGTCGCCTTTAAAAGAGGCTCATTGGAGGCGTTTGCGTCACCTCTCATGTACTTGCTAATTCTGTCTGGCGAGGCCATGACCAAGTATGAAATATTAAGCGGACGATATCCAGTACCTGCAAACAAATAAATCACAAGCCTCTTCGTCTCCGTGATACTTCTCTCTAGGTCAGACCGCTATGCGAGCAAGACTCGTCGAAGATTCACCATCTCAGAACGTCTTGGAAGTGGTTTACTCAGCTATTGCATGTTGAATTCCACAATATGCTGACTTATAGCATACTTTGACACTTCGAACAGCCGTGCGAATCAGTCTTTAGCCTTGAGCAGCTGTACAATTAGTGCTGACTCCCTATGTACCTACAAAAGGTATAAGATGTGCCTTCTCAATATACATTTCTTCTCAATAAACATTACATGCTTCAAGAAGACACGCTTCAAATCATCAGCCACTTACAAAACCTACAACAACATCGAGCAGCAGCCACTACCAGCAATCATCTGGCAAACAAAATGTCCACAACACTCACTCTCTCGAGCCCGGAGGCCGAGCTCAAAGGGCTGATCGATCTTCTCGAAACCAAATCTCGGGTCTCTGTCAGTGGCGAGTGCACCACCAAGATCGCTGCCGAGAACATGGAATTTCGATGGAAAATGGAAGGGAGATCAAGTCCTGATTATGTCTGGATAAAGATTGGGGTAATCGTTAAAGGGTGGTGCGAGATGAGTTGTGAGGAGAGAGACTGCGCCGGAGAACAGCTAAAAAGGCTTACGGAGGCTTGTGGAGTCTTTCGAGATAGAGGGCGCTTGGATGTACGTTTCGCTGGTGCGCTACTGGAGATCGAAGGGGCCTACTATCTAGCAGTCTAGATCAATGTCCGCGCTCTATTTGCTTTAGGTTATGTGGTCATGACTCGTGGTTAATGTACTCAAAATACAATGGTCTGACTGTCTACCGTGATTCCTTGCATTCGTATGATTCGTACTCTCGTTCTTCAACAGCGGCTGACTCCCAAATGCCCAGAACGTATATAAACCGTGCCATTCCCTTCTCTATTTGCAAACCACATATCCTTCATAAACCATCGCTCTTCCACCACAACTTACCATATCAACACTTTACAAACGTTGTTCAAGAAACACCCGATCAGCAATCATGCCTTGGTCAGTCGAGCTCGCAAACGCCTTCAAGGACCTACACGACCTTCTCGCCGACAAGCTCGACGCAACGACCGACGAAGAGCATCAGGATCTTGACAACAAAATCGAGACTCAAAAGGCCCAAGTCAGAGAGAATGAACACATGCAACAACAGATAATGAAAGACCTACAGCCCGATCGCCCAGATGGGGGCTTGAATCCGAGTCTTGCTTCTCTCTGGTCGCATCTACTACTCATTGCGACCTTGAGGTTGAAGAATCCGTCTGTAGAGGAGAACGAGGCGGCGAAGTCCGAACTCGATAGGCTTCAACATACATTCCTATGCCTTGAGCGTGGGGGGCCGTTTCCCTGGGAAGAGGAGGATTCGAACAATGCTGGGGAAGTGTGTTGAGTGTACTGTTTAAACCAGTTAGGGCCTCTGTAGCAGTCGAATTTACTCTGGCATGTCTTTATGTATATGTTCAGCAGAGCTGTGATTTTTGCGAGAATGTTCAATAGAGCTTGAGAGCCTATGCATGCGAAGCTGCATGTCTCATGCAATAAAATCGGGAGTTGTGAAGTCTGTCCATTCCTTCCTCACTGCAGCCAGGGCCTGCCTGGTTCAGAGATGCCATAATTGTGTCATACTGTGTGGGCTCTTCGTTTGGGTATCAGACTTGAGCTGACAGGCTAGCCTGATGGCTGCCCCAGAAGACCTGCCGTCCCCCTTGGTCTTCTTCGAAAGTCCGGAAGTGGGCTCAGTCATCCAGCAGGATCAAGCAGTCCAAATGACGCGTTACCTAGTGGCTGATGGCTCAGTCGAAGAAAGGCAACAAGCGTAATACTTCGACAGTCACCCTGATATGCGTCAACCATTCTGCTCCAGGATCTATAAGAGATCATGTCTATCCACTTGTTTACCAACATGGCTGCCTCGAACAGGAATAATTGCAGCACTGTTTGAGACCGGAAAGCGAAAAAAATTTACGATTACGACTCCATCGGACACCAAAGCAGCCTACCCTAAACCATACGACGTTTGGCGCCCAAAATGGATCGCTCTTACCTACTATTCCACAGCAGTATGAGCATGGCAGACGCACTCATGATCCTCGTGGATCTCTTCGAAGCCAAGATTGATGGCGCCATTGACACCACCCTGTGCGAATTCGTCGACTCAACAATGGTGATACCGATAGATGACGCTATTCAACAAGGAATGGATATGATTCGAAATGATTGGGAGTTTCAAGAGCTTCGCGATCTAGACGGGTCATTCATTGAGAAGTGGCGAGACGTCGAATGGGCCTTCGACAATTGGGATGCTCAAGAAGTACCGCCGGAGAAAGACTGGATCCAGGAGATTGTGGACATCTATTACAGTGACGAGACAGTTACAAGAGAGGCATATTGAGGCAGATAATGGGGCATAGGGAACGTTATCTGGATTAAGATGTTAGAGTACTCTGAGGTAGTACTGTTTCTGTCCGGCAAAGGAGCAATATTTCTGGTCTTTACCTCTAGTAGTTGATCATATCAAATTGAATAATTCTTCATGGTAGTATTCATCGTAGAGTATACGGTGTTGTTTATTTCATGACTTGTATCAAGCTTCAAACTGATAGCTGCTGTAGTTGGATTCGACATAGCTTATTATGAATGTAAAGAGCGATCGAGCCGAAGCACGAACGGGCCAACGATTGCTCATCCCTCGAACAGTGAGAGCCACTTGCCCCCAGCGACCTCATATAATCCAGTTATAGGGTTTCAGGGAAAGGATTAAGTACCCTACCTCAATTCTATCGAGCAAGCTACCTCGAACCCGCAAAATTAGAGACATCTTTGACATAAACCTGCCGCAAAATGCTTCTATTCGCAAATTCCATTATCACCGCAGTAATTGATAATTACCACGACTTTCAAAGATTCGCGATGGAATACACAGACCGAGAATATCAATTTCTCTTACCCGTTCCCGCGTACATACACAGCGCACTATCAACGCTTATACAGAGCATTGAGCGGAAGATGAATGGTAAGACGGAGATCGCAATGTGCGACTTCGGTATGATCGCGCCCATCGACGAGTTTATGAGCCAGAATTCGACATCATGGGCAATTCAAGGCGCTACGAAGGTTGCTAACAGAGATATTGCGGGATAAGCTGTGGTTTCAAGAGCTCTAAAATGCGATTTCTTAGGTCGATACGTAGAAAGACAGAGGTTACGATATGCCTATATTGCTTCAGTGCGTATCCAGAAGGAGGATCTCAGATCGACTATACGCAGGGTTTGCCAAGGCCAAATAGCCGCGCTAGCGACGAGCGTTGATACAACCAATCAGAGTTCTAGGCATCGTCATACAACCTAATTGGAAATTGCGAGCTAACCAAAAGATCTATGTTGCTGTTGTGAGTTGTCAGATCCTATTAGCCGGCAAAGCAAGTTGTATCATCATGCTTTTGCCACCTACCGGATTCCTGACCACTGTGATCTTTGTTTTGTGATTCGATTAATACGAACGATGTGACAGCTTCCGACAATGGTATGACGAATGCCAGACCGTCATACCCGGCGAGAGTGAGTCAGCAAGTATTTTGAGAAGTATAAATACACTCTCCTACCTTGAACAAGCACTGTCTCCTACCTACGACCAAATCTCTCTCGACCAAAACGACAGAACGAACAATCTCACCAGCTTTAGCATTAACACCATCTCCACAACAGTGCAAAGTCCCTATCAACTTCGAGCGTACGTCATGCCATCTCTCGCAGACGTAGTTAGCTACACTAAACCCTCCAAGTCCATGGAAGTATCCCTGGGGCTGCTAGCTGCTCTTTTCAACGCCAAAGTCGATGGTGGTGTGAACACGGACTCCGCCAAGGATATGGACATTGAACCAACAGTCCCCATCGATACCGGTATCCAGGAGATAATGAATTTGATTACAGCGAACACGAAGTTCAAGTATCTCGAGGACCTGAGCGGGCCCTTTATGGAGAAGTGGGGAGAACTTGAAGGAAACATGGAGAATTGGGACGACCAGGAGGTCAAGCCGGACAAGAAATGGATCTTCGAGCTCATTACTGCTTACTATGACGACCTCAGATTGATTCGAGGACGTTAATAAGGGATAGGCAGCTGGCAAGGTGGCCTTGATGGGAGCGAGCTACAAGACTTGCGGATCTTGAAAGCAATCTAACTCTAAAATCGTGCCATACTACGTGTGTATGTTGTCAGCTAGTCCATTCTATGGAAGGAAACCTTTATTGGTTTAGTTATGGAAGTAGTAATAGTGAAAATAAGGATTGTCCAGTTGTCATCATTTGTGTCGCCATGAATAAGAACTGAGGTTGCAATAGATTTTCATTGTTCAGAAAGTAAGAAGACTTGTCCAGACACTAAAAATTATAGTACGATAACTCCGAACAAACAATAAACGTATGCAATTTTGTTATAAGCATTACTTAGTAAGTTGTACTCGTCGTTATATCCAATAATTACAGTTATAAGACGCAAGCTTATCCTACAAAACGATCTCCAATTAATAGATAGATTGCGCAGCTCTATTCAATACGATTATTCAATTAAACATTGCCTAATTTAGTTAGTGTAATTCGAAAAGAACAAGCAAATCTAGCAACTTAACAATCTTAATTAAATTAGTATTCAATTATTAAATACTTATTCAATTAACTTATTATCTTATTTAATTGCTTTAATTACTCGTCTAGACATAGCTTATAAAGATTATAATTATCTTCTCTATTATTGTCGTTATTGTCGTTGTCGTTATATCTAGAGATATATTTAAAAGTTATTTTTACGTTCTTAATTTGAATATTTCTTTATAACAATTAAAGTCTTTGCAATTATTGTTGTCTTTACAATCTTTGCAATTATAGTTATCTTTGTAAATCTTGCAACTTTCGAAAAATATACAACAATTATTTTGTAACTAAAAGAAGACAATCTAGTTTAAATCAAAATTGTTTTAACAATTATTAAAAAAAAAAGACAAATTGATAAAAAATATCAAAAAACAATTATACAAAAATTAAAGAAAAAGAATATTAAATTAGATACAAATAATAATATTGATTTCGACTTTTATACTTAAAATATTGTTAGTTAATATTGTACTTTTAATACTTCTAGTGCTTCTTTGTTGTCAAAAATCTTTATTTCTTTTATCTTTTACAAGCAAAAAAAAGATTAACAACTAGATTAAAAGTTCAATTACAATTAACAATTTACAAAAAAGAACAATATTATTTTTATTAATATGTGCGTAACTAGATTTGCGAAATACAATATCGAAACTATGTAACATTTTTGAAATAAAATTAGAAAAAGTTTTAAGACAACAATAGATTGTAAATATATTAATATTAGTAGACAAATAAAGTACTTTATAAATAAAAGAAAAGCAAATATTGCAGTTTTATACAAATTTAATTATATAGTACGAGACAACAATTAAACTTAAGTTATTAATAAATAAATACCTACATTTGCAATATATTAAAAGACGAAAAATTAAAAGAGCTCTTTGCGAAAAAAAAAGATAAAAAAGAATACAAAATATAAAAAGAGAAAAGACAAACTTAGTTAACAATTAAAGAGTAAATCGAATTATAAATTTTTTTCTTTTTCTTTGTCGTCTTTGTTAGCAATAAAAAGAGCTTTAAAAATTAAAGTAATTTCGAAAATAATAGTTCTAATATATTCTTTAACGCAAAGAAGAATATAAGAAAATCGAAATTTGTAATAGAAACAAGCTCTTTATTTAATAACAATAAAATAATAACAAAAAATTTAGATTACAAAGAAGATATAAATAATAATTAATACATAAGAATATAAATCTTATTTAAAGATAATAATAATTATTTGTCTATATTCTTTAAATCTTTATTAAATAAATTTATATTATTAAAGTTTATAGAACATTAAGAAAACAAAATTGCAAAATAATTTCGAAATAAGAAAAAAAATTCGAAAAGATTTAAACAAATATATATTAATATAATAAATAACAAAGATTTTGACGTTTTGCAAAGTATATTAATTAATTACTTTAAAGATCGAATATTATTAACGTAGAATTTATTAAGACAAGAATCTTTGCTAAAGAAGATAAAGAGTATATTTAAAAGATATTTAATAAAATATATTACAAAAGTCTCGAAACTTAGACGTTATTTTAAGAAATTATTATATAAGTATTATAAAAAATATATTTATTTTTAATAAAATTGCTAGACAAAGAATAATAGCTAAATAGACAAAGCAACTAGATCAAGAAATTAAACAAGATAAAAAGACATGTAAGTAAACAAGGTAAACATCTATAATAATTGTAAAGATAATTCTCTAAGAACTAAGTTAACAATTAAATTATACTTGATTGTTCAAAAGTAAACGTTATCGACAAACATCAAACGTTCTTTTGTTATTTAACAAGAGCATTAAACACAAATCTCGTAACACATGTTCTTCTTAAAAGAAAAAATATTGATACTCCTGTTATGCTATATACAAATTTAAATGTTATTTAGTTTCTAGATTCAATTATTATTTTGTTTAAATTCTAATTAGACTGGTCGCGCTAACCCGGAAATGTCACGTGCAAATGCCAAGACTCGAGTCAAAAAAAAATTCGAAGAATCGAATCGCTCAAAGTAGTTTAGTCGATTACTATAAGTAGTTT